>Ga0209698_10000005_pt1 | contig 221098 bp, 174 predicted proteins | sample LitLauG_LLR_2012_FD_187203 | JGI IMG/M metagenome (GOLD analysis project Ga0209698, IMG submission 187203) | Freshwater sediment microbial communities from Pennsylvania, USA - Little Laurel Run_MetaG_LLR_2012 (SPAdes) (version 2) | ecosystem: Environmental > Aquatic > Freshwater > Creek >... | reverse complement strand
CAAGGCGCCGGCGAGCCGCTCGGCCAGGCGGCGGCTGTTGACGAAAATCAGTGTCGAACGGTGAGCGCGGATCAGCTCGAGCAGCCGCGGGTGAATCGCCGACCAGATCGACGGGTGCGTGTCGCGGACCGACGCCGGCCCGCCGGGGATGTCGTCCGGCCGGGTCGGCCGCCCCGTGTCCTCGACGGGCACCTCGATCGTCAGCGCGAGCGCCTTCTTGTGTCCGGCGTCGATGATGTGCCGGATCGTCCTGAGCACGGCCGGGTTGAATTGCTGGTACAGGGGCGCCACCGCGGCGTTGTCCCTGTCGACGGCCATCAGATACTGGATGAGGTCGTTCGTGCCGATGCTCAGGAAATCCGCCTCTGCCGCCATCTCTTCGGCGAGCACCGCTGCGGCGGGGACTTCGATCATGATGCCGATTTTGATGTCCGGGTCGTACGGAAGCCCCCGCGCGTCGAGCTCCTTCTTGGCCGTGGCGACGAGCTCCCGCGCGCGCCGGATTTCCTGGACCGTCGAGACCATCGGGAACATGATCCTGACGTTCTTCCTCGTGCTTGCGCGGAGAATCCCGCGGAGCTGATCGAGAAAAAGCGCGGGGCGGTCGAGGAGCACCCGGATCCCGCGCCACCCGAGAAACGGGTTGGCCTCGTGCTCGGTGTCCGGGGAGATTTTGTCCCCGCCCACGTCGAACGTCCGGAAAATGACGGAGTGCGGAAACACCCCGTCGGCCACCTGCCGGTACGCCTGGTACTGCTCCTCCTCCGCCGGGTAGGACGCCTTGCCGATGAGCTGGCTTTCCGTCCGGAAGAGCCCGATCCCCGCCGACCCCTGGGTCCGCGCGAACTCGATCTCGGCGGCGAATTCGATGTTCGAGGAAAGCTCGATCTGCTTGTGATCGACGGTCTCCGCGCTCAGACCGGCGATGTTGACGAGCCTCCCCTCGAACTCCCTGTACCGCTCCTTCTTCCGTTCCAGCGTCTGGAGGGTCTCCTCCGTCGGGTGGACGATGATGAGTCCCGCGTAGCCGTCGATGGCGATCGGGTCCCCCGTCTGTATCCCCTTGGTGGCCGACCGGAGTCCCACGACGGCAGGGATCTTCAGCGACCGTGCGAGTATCGCGGCGTGCGAGGTGACGCCCCCCAGGTCCGTGGCGTAGCCCAGCACCTGGTTGCGGCTGAAGATGACGGTGTCGGAAGGCGCCAGGGATTCCGAGACGATGATCGAGGCCCCTTCAAGCCGTGAAAAGAGCTTCTGGTCCTGGATGTTCCGTATGATGCGGTTCATCACGTCGTCGACGTCGTGCGCGCGCTCGTGCATGTACTCGTCGTGCGCGGCGAGCATGACAAGCTTGTATTTTGAGATTTCGTCTGCGACGATGAATTCCGCGTTCTTGAGCTCGCTGCCGATCCGCCTCTCGATCGCCCCCATCAGGATCGCGTCGGCGAGGATCATGATCTGCGCCTCGAAGATGCGCGCGTTCTGCGAGCCCAGCTTCTGCTCGGCAAACGCGTGGATCTTCTGCAGCTCCTTTTCCGAGCGCGCGTTGGCGTTGCGCAGCCGGGTGATCTCCCCCTCCACCTCGGAGGCGGCGATCGACTTCTGCTCCACGCGGGGGATGAGCTTGCTGTAGAGGTACGCCGGACCGAAGGAAATCCCCGGCGCCGCGGCGACCCCTTTCAGGACTGTTTCCTGCGCGACCGACGTATCCTGTGCCGTGACCATTGCGGTATCCATCCTATTCCTCGTCGAATCCCCGGCGGAACAGATCCTCCATCGCCCTGCACGCCTCCTCCTCATCCGGGCCGTCGAACTGCAGGACGAGCGTGGAGCCCTGCTCCGCCGCGAGTGTCATGACCCCGATGATGCTCTTCCCGTTGATTTCGAGGTTGTCCTTCCGGATCGTGAGCTCCGCCTGGAACTTTGCCGCGGTCTTGACGAGGCTCGCCGCGGGCCTGGTATGAAGCCCCTTCCGGTTCACTATGGTGACGGTCCGTTCGATCATTCAGTTGTCGGCGTTTCCCGGCCGGCGCGACCCCCCCGGCGTTCAATTTACGATTCCCTGTGGACGAGTTCTTCCGCCAGCGCACGGAGCATCTCCCGCGCGGGCGTGTGCGGAAGCCGTGCAAGCGCGGACACGGCCCCGGCAGTCGTCCTCCTGACCACCGTTCCGGCGTCCTCGAGGATCCCGTACCGGCCGTACAGCTTTTTCATCTGCGCGACAACGGCGCTCCCGGAGGGGGTGACCGCGCCGTCGGCCCCCTTCCATCCGAGGGCCGGCCCCTCTTTCCTGAGAATCCGTTCGATGAGTCTCCGGTCTTCCCCTTCCGCCCGCTCGGCCGCCCTGAGGAGGAGATACGTCTTCTTCCCTTCGAGGATGTCCCCGCCGATCGTCTTGCCGAAGTCGTGTGCGTTGCCGGCGATGTCGAGGAGGTCGTCCTGCACCTGGAACGCCCTGCCGAGCCCGAGGCCGAACCTGCGGAGGGCGGCGACCCTGGAGGGGGTCCCCCCTCCGACGATCGCGCCGAGCTCCGCGGCCGTGGCGATGAGTGCGCCGGTCTTCTTCCCGATCATCCGGAAGTACTCCTTCACGCTCACATCGGTTCTCGCCTCGAACTCCAGGTCGAGCGACTGCCCCTCGCAGACGTCGAGGAGCCCCTGCGTCAGGACCGCGGCGAGCCTGCGATGAGCGGACCCGGGGGTCCGCAGGAGCGCCTGGTACGCGGCGCCGAGAAGCGTGTCGCCGGCCAGCAGCGCGTCGTTGACGCTCCATTGCCTGTGAACGGTGGGGCGCCCGCGGCGGGCGTCCGCATTGTCCATGATGTCGTCATGGACGAGCGTAAAATTGTGAAGTATCTCCACCGCCGCCGCTGCGTCAAGCGCGCGGGAGGCCGTTCCCCCGACCGACTCGCAGGAGAGGATCACCAGGACCGCCCGCACCCGTTTCCCCCCTCCGTCGAGGACGTACCTGCAGCCCTCCCTGAGGCGCGGTGCGCCGGGGGAGGGCCTGACACGCTTGAGCCGCCTGTCCGTGCGCCGGCGGATCGATTCATACCGCCGGCGGAAATTCTCCTGAGTCATGCGTCGGGTACGTGACAAGTTGTGCTGCCCGGAGATCGCCCGGCCGGGCGCTCCCCGTGAGGAACATCGCTCCCCGCATCTCCCTCGACCACGCTTCGAGAAGACGGAGGAGCCCGCTCCTTCCGCCGCTCCTGAGCGCCGCCAGGAGCGGGCGCGCCGATGCGGCGATGTCCGCCCCCAGCGCGATGCACTTTGCTGCGTCGAGACCGGAAGTGATCCCTCCCGAGGCGATGAGCGTGAACTCTCTCCCCGATTTGCGGAGCGCGGCGGCGTCGGCCACCGCTTTCGCGGTGGGTATCCCCCAGTCCCAGAACAGCTCCGCTTCCGCGCGGTCTTTTCTCCGGAACGCCTCGACCCCCGCCCAGCTCGTCCCGCCGGCGCCGGCGACGTCGATGATCCTCACCCCCGCGTCGAGGAGCCGGCGGATGACGTCCGCCGAAAGCCCGGCCCCGATCTCCTTGACGATAAGGGGAACGGGGAGACCCCGGACGAGCATCGCGATCCCCTCGAGCACGCCGCGGAACGCCGGATTCCCCTCGGGCTGCAGAAATTCCTGCAGGGGGTTGAGATGAACCGCAAACGCGTCGGCGCCCACCAACTCTGCGAGCCGCAGCGCGGCGGACGGGTCCTTCATGCGGGCCACTTCCGCGCCGCCGATGTTCGCGACGACGGGGATCGAAGGCGCGACCTCACGCACGACGCTGAACGTCCGGTGGTAACGGAATTCTTCCAGCGCCTGCCGCTGGCTCCCGACCCCGAGCGCGATGCGTGCGGCCTCGCAGACTGTCGCAAGGTCCCTGTTGATCGACAGGGCGCCGGCGTAACCCCCCGTCATGCACGAGACCATCAGGGGGAGCGCAAGCTCTTTGCCGAGGAACCGGGTCCTCGTATCGATTGCATCGAAGTTGAGCTCGGGGAGGGCGTTGTGGACGAACTCGAGTCGCTCGAGCCCTGTGGTCTTCCCCCTGAAACGGACATCTTTCCCGAGCGTGATCTCGACGTGCTGCTTCTTGCGCGATGTCGTCCTGTGACCGGGGGATCTTCTGGGCATGCGGACCGGGGACGTTGGAAACGAATTACGGAAGAAAGTAGCGATTTGACGCCTGAGAATCAAACGCCCGCTGCCGGCCTCTCACGCAGGCGCTGGCGCTCCGCGCGCATCACTTCTCCTTCGCGCGGGAGTCTCCCCGCTCCGTTTCGCCTTGATTATCGCCCCCTCATTTCCTACATTAAGAGATATCTTCCGTCACGCCTGAGAGAGTCCACCGATTCAATGCGCGCGATCATCCCGGTTGCAGGAGTGGGGAGCCGGCTCCGTCCCCACACATACGCAATTCCCAAAGTCCTCCTGAACGTCGCGGGGAAACCAATCCTGGGTCACATCATGGACAAGATCGTCGGGGAGGGAATCCTCGAGGGGACGATCGTTGTCGGACTCATGGGAGACAAGGTCACCGAGTACCTCTCGGGGGCGTATCCTGATTTCCGCGCCGACTACGTGGAGCAGGAGGAGCGTCTCGGCCTCGGGCACGCAATTCATCTCTCCCGCGACACGATCGGTACCGGGCCCGTTCTCATCATCCTTGGCGACACGATATTCGACGTGGACCTCACCCCGGTTCTGAAGGGAACGACATCCGCGATAGGGGTGAAAGCGGTTGACGATCCCCGCCGGTTCGGCGTGGCGGAGACCGCCGGCGGGCGTATCACCAGGCTCGTCGAGAAACCCGAAAAACCGGCGACGAACCTGGCCGTCGTGGGACTGTATTATATCCGGAACCCGCAGCTTCTGTGCGACTGCCTCGACGATCTTGTGGCCGCCGACCGCCGAACGAAGGGGGAATACCAGCTTACCGACGCGCTCCAGATGATGATCGAGCGGGGGGAGAAGATGGTCCCCTTCATGGTCGAAGGGTGGTACGATTGCGGCAGTCCGGAGACGCTCCTCTCGACCAACCGGGCCCTCCTGGAGAAGCATTCGACGGTGCGCGCGATACCGGGGGTCGTCATCAACGAGCCGGCGTACATCGCGCCGACCGCCGTTCTCTCCAATTGCATCATCGGACCCAGCACGAGCGTCGGCGACGGGGCGGAAATAAGCGATGCGGTCATCAAAAACTCGATAATAAGCGAACACGCGAAGGTCCACGGGGCGCTCCTCGAAAACTCCATTGTGGGGAACGGTTCCGTGCTCTCCGGGAGCTACCGGCGCATCAACGTCGGCGGCGCCTCGGAAATCGATTTCTTCTGATCTTCTTTCCTGTTCGGTTCTCGTCATTTCAGTAAGGAGCGCCATGTCATACCTGTTCACGTCGGAATCGGTGTCCGAGGGGCACCCGGACAAGATCTGCGATCAGATTTCGGATGCCGTCCTCGACGCCATCATCGCCCAGGACAAGGCCGCCCGGGTGGCGTGCGAGAGCTTTGTGACGACGGGTCTCGCCTTCGTGGGCGGGGAGATTACGACGAACGCCTACATCGAGGTCCAGGACATCGTGCGGCAGGTGATACGGGAAATCGGCTACACGAAGGCCGAATACCGTTTCGACGCGGAGTCATGCTCGGTGATCTCGAGCATTCACTCGCAGTCCCCGGATATCGCGCGCGGCGTGGACACGGGGGGAGCGGGTGACCAGGGGATGATGTTCGGCTACGCGACGAACGAGACCCCGGAATACATGCCGATGTCCCTGATGTTCGCGCACAAGCTCGTCAGGAGGCTGGCGGATGTGCGGAAGAAGCAGTCCTCGCTGATGCCGTGGCTCCGGCCCGACGCGAAATCGCAGGTCACGATAGAATACCACGGGAGGAAGCCCGCCCGCGTCCACACGATCGTCGTCTCCACGCAGCACGACGCGGGTGTCACGCAGAAGAAGATCAGGGAGGACGTGATCAGGCATGTCATCCGGCGCGTGATTCCGCCCGAGCTTCTGGACAAGAACACGGTCATCCACGTGAATCCCACCGGGCGGTTCGAGATCGGCGGTCCCCACGGTGACACGGGCTTGACGGGGCGGAAGATTATTGTCGATACGTACGGCGGGAAGGCCCCGCACGGCGGCGGTGCCTTTTCGGGGAAGGACCCGTCGAAGGTGGACCGGAGCGCCGCGTACGCCACGCGGCACATTGCGAAGAACATCGTCGCATCGGGGCTCGCCGACGAGTGCCTCATCCAGGTGGCGTACGCCATCGGCGTCGCCCAGCCCGTCTCCGTTCTCGTCAACACCTTCGGGACGGGGCGGATCCCGGACAGCGAGCTCGACAGGGTGATACTCAAGGAGATCGACATGACTCCCCGCGGTATCATCAAGCGGCTCGATCTGCGCCGGCCGATCTACCGGAAGACCGCCGCATACGGGCATTTCGGGCGGAACGACAGGGACTTCACGTGGGAGAAGCTCGACCTTGTCGACCTGCTTCTGAAGGCGATAAAGTAGGAACGCGCCCGCGTAGATATTTTCATAACACATTCGAGGAACGATGAACCAGACAACGGGAAAATTCAAGGTAGCGAATCTGAAGCTTGCGGCGGACGGGGCCAGGCTCATTGAATGGGCGGAATCACGGATGCCGGTGTTGATGGCGCTTCGCGCGAAGTACGCAAAGAGCAAACCGTTCAGGGGGTACAGGATCGCGGGGTGCCTTCACGTGACGAAGGAAACCGCCGTTCTCGTCAGGACGTTCGTCGAGGCAGGCGCGGAGGTGAGCTGGAGCGGCTGCAATCCGCTCTCGACAAACGACGCCGTGGCGGCGTCGCTGGCGAAAGAGGGGACGTCGATCTTCGCATGGCACGGGATGAACGTGAAGGAATTCTACTGGTGCATCGAGGAGACGCTGAAGTTCCACCCGAATCTTACGCTCGATGACGGCGCCGATCTGATCTTTACGATCCATCACAAGCATCCGGAATTCGCCGAGAAGTACGTGATCGGCGGGACGGAGGAGACGACGACCGGCGTGCACCGCCTCCGGGCGATGGCGGCCGCTTCCGCCCTCAGGTACCCGGTCATCGCGGTAAACGACGCGGAGACGAAGTGGGACTTCGACAACGTGTACGGGACGGGGCAGTCGACGCTCGACGGCGTCCTCCGCGCAACGAGCGTCCTTCTCGCCGGGAAAAACCTCGTCGTGGCGGGGTTCGGGCACTGCGGACGCGGTGTGGCGCTGCGCGCCAAGGGGCTCGGCGCGAACGTGATCGTCACCGAGGTGAAGCCGACCGCCGCGCTCAAAGCGACGCTGGAGGGATACCGGGTCATGAAAATGGATGAGGCGGCCAGGGTGGGGGACATCTTCATCACCGCCACGGGCGTGAAGGATGTGATCATCGATCGCCACTTCAGGCAGATGAAGGAAGGGGCCATCGTCGCCAATACCGGCCACTATGACTGCGAGATCAACCTCGTCGAGCTCGCGAAGCTCACGAAGAAGAAACGCGAGGTCCGGCTGAACAACGAGGAATACACGATGAAGGACGGGCGCCGGATCTACGTGCTGGCGCAGGGGCGGCTGGTGAACCTTGCGGCCGCCGAAGGGCATCCCTCGGAGGTGATGGACATGTCGTTCGCCAACCAGTTCATGTCGCAGCTCCGGCTCGTGGAGCTCCACAGGAAAGGGGTCCGTCTGGAGAATGCGGTGCACGACATCCCCCCGGAACAGGACCAGGAGATCGCCTCGGTGAAGCTCTCCACGCAGGGGATCGCCATCGACAAACTCACCCCGGAGCAGGTCAAATATATGGACGACTACTCCTCGGGGACCTGACGGCGTCCGTCACACTGTGCGCAAAACGGCGAAAGCGACCTTACGGTCGCTTTCGCATTTTCTGGCCCCTCGTCCGCCGCCGCGTTGCCGGCCCTACGTATTCCCCATCACCCGTTTGATCGCGAAAAGCAGGTAGTCGATGTTAAACGGCTTCGTGATGTAGTCGTCCGCGCCGAGCTTCAGCGTTTCCGTCGCGACGGAGAAGCCCACCCTCCCGGTCAGCATGATCACCTTGCAGGGGAGTCCTTTCTCCTTGATGAACTTGAGGACGTCGATACCCGATTTCACCGGCATATTGATGTCGAGAAGCATCAGGTTGTAATTTCCACTCCCGAGCATTCCGATCGCCTTCGCCCCGTCTTCCGCCTCGTCCATGACGAACCCCTGCGGCACCAGCTGGTCCCTGACGATCCGCCGGAGGTCGGCATCGTCGTCCACAAAAAGAATTCGTAACTGATCCATGGTCGCGGGTAGTATTATGCAACCGTATATACTGAATAGGGACTAAAAAGTCAAACAGAGGTGAACGGATGACGTTGCGTGCGCGTCGGGTGTTTTTTCCTGTGGTTCTCGCCGCGCAGATTTTCGTCACGCGCTCCTCACCCGCGCAGATAAGCGTCTTCCCGTACGCTGAAAATTTCGACCTGGCGTCTCTACCTCTTCTTCCCGGGGGCTGGGAATCGACGATGAACCGCAGCCCGGGGACTCCCGACATGACCGTGAGCCAGAGCGCGGCGCGATCGTCTCCAAACTGCGTCGCCGCCGCCAACGGCACTGTCGCACAGTCGCTCGCAACCCCGGTGTTCGATTTCACGGGAGTCGTTCCGGAGAAGATCTCCTGGTTCATGAAGCGCTCATCGACGTTCAGCTCCCCCGTCGTCGTTGAGTATTCGACTGACGGCGGCGCGTCCTGGCGCGCGCTTCCCGGCGATACGCTCTTTGCGGACGGCGCCGTTACCTATGTGGAATCATGGAGGGATCTTCCCCGGGCGCTTGCCGGGAACCCGCACGTGCGAATTCGCTGGTGCGTGGTTCCCGCGTCGACCGGGACTGCCGGGACGCTCAGGTTTGACGACGTCGCCCTGACTGTCCATTCCGCGTCTGATCTCGCGCTCGTCAGACTGGCGTTCGAGCCTCCTGCACCGCGCGCCGGGGATCCCGTCACCGTTACCGGGACCGTGAGGAATGTAGGGCTGACCCCGTTGGGGGGTTTTTCGGTCGCCCTGTACCGTAACTGCGGCGACACGCTGCACCCTGTCCCATGTGATCTCCTGGTGACCTCTCCTGTGCAATCTTCTCCGGGCCCGGGGGACTCGGCCCTCGTAACGCTTCCGGGCGTGTATCTTGCAGGGGGAATGAACCCGCTTGTTGGGGTCCTGACCGACCCCATGGATCACGATACGTCCGATAACCTCGTCTGCCTCGGAATCGACGTCGCGTCGAAGCCGGGAGGTGTCGTCTTCAATGAGATAATGTTCGCCCCGCTTGCGGGGGAGGGGGAATATGTGGAGTTCCTGAACATCGGGGACCAGCCGGTGAACCTGAGCCGGTGGCGGCTTATCGCCGGAGGCGGATCTTCCGCAACGACGAAGACCATGGTCATTCCGTTGACGGGCGTTCCGCTCCTCCCCGGCAGGTGCGCGGTCGCCGCGGAGGACTCCGGAATATTCCGGTTCTTTCCCGCGCTCCGCGTTGCTGCAGGCGGAACCGTTGTCATCCCCCGGACGTGGGAGACGCGCCTGAACAATTCAGGGGGATGTCTTTGGCTTGCGGACACCCGGGGGTCCGTTGTCGACAGCGTCTGTTATTCCCCTTCATGGCACAACCCTGCCGTCATCGACAGGACCGGGAGATCTCTCGAGCGGATACTTGGAACAGGAAATTCAAACGATCCCGCCAACTGGTCGACGTGTACGCTCCCTGAGGGAGGGACCCCGGGAGCGAGAAACAGCGTGGCGCTCACGGGCACCGCTCCGGAAGGGACGGTCGTCGCCTCTCCGAATCCGTTCTCGCCCGACGGGGACGGCGTTGACGACGCCACGGTGATTCACTACCGGATTCCCCGGGGGGTATGGTCCGTCTCCGTGAGAATATTCGACGCCCGCGGGCGTGCCGTACGGACACTCGAAACGTGTGCGCCTTCTACGGGAGAGGGGGATTGTCTATGGGACGGTCGGGACGGGGAGAGGGTGATTGCGAGGATGGGTATCTATGTCGTGTTCGTCGAGGCGACGGATGCCGGGCGGCTGTCGGCATTCTCGGCGAAGGGGGTGGTTGTGCTCGCGCACCGCCTCCGTTAGTTCCAGGCTCCGGCGACCCTCCCGAAAATCAGCTCGTCGACGAGCTTCAGAAGGTCCGTCACCGATGTCGTCTTATCCAGGAGGTAATCGAGCTTCGGGTCGAGATTGATCGCCTGCGAATAGACGTCGCGGAACCCGGAAATAAATATGAACTTGGTCTTTTTGTACTTGTCGATTTCACGGGCGAACGCGTGCATCTTCACGCCGTCGAGCCGCGGCATCCTTATATCCGAGATGATGAGGTCGATATCCGAGTTCGTGAGAACGTCGCACCCTTCCATGCCGTCCTTGGCGGTGTGCACGGTGTAACCGTTCTGGTCGAGGACCTGTTTTACCAGATAGAGATAATCTTCGTTGTCGTCAACAAGAAGTATGTCCATGTCTCTTCACCCGTCACTCATAGTGCGCCGCATTTACCTGCAAAAATATGCGAAACCGCGATGCGTGTTGCTGTGCGTGAAATCACAGGCGCCCCCCACACACTGGTGACGGTGAGGCGGCCGGCGGCAGCCATGAGTGTCGGATCCTGCACATTTGACCCATTCCGACGCCGCGGTCATCCGTTCTGTTCCCCGGTGATTCTCTCGATATCCTCTTTCACAAGCCGGTAAAGCTGCCATTCCTTCATGTGGCGTCCCCCCGTCCGTCGGTAAAAATTAATCGCCGGCTCGTTCCAGTCGAGCACGGTCCACTCCATCCGGCCGCACCCGCGTGTGTGCGCTTCACGGACCATTGCGGTGAACAGCGCGTATCCCGCCTTCCTTCCGCGCGCCTCGGGGAGGACGAAGAGATCTTCAAGGTACAGCGTCGGCAGCGCGAGAAAGCTCGAATAGGTTTCGAGCACGAACGCGTATCCGCAGGGGTCCCCGTCCAGCTCCGCGAGGTAGCATTCAAGACGCGGGTGCGCGGAAAAGAGATCCCTGAGGAGTCTCTCTGCCGCCTCCCGATCGGGGGGATCCAGCTTTTCGTACGCCGCAAGTGCTTCGACAAGAGAGAGTATCACGCGGCCGTCGGAGGGGACGGCCTTACGGATTGTTATGCTCATCGCGACCTTTCGTGGGGTGAATGTGAATTCGGGATGGAATCTCCCCCTGAAGATATCAGGAATCTTGACTCTTTCAACCGGAAGGCTCATATTCAAAAAAGCCGCCCCGTCATGACACTTCCGGATACCCTCCTCATGAAACTGCTTGCGGTATGCCTCATCGTCGTCGCATCCGCGCTCCCTGCCCCCGCGCAGAACGCCGTCACGGCAATCCGGTGCGGAACGCTCATCGACGGCGCTTCCGGCGCCCCCCGCAGGGATGCCGTCCTGATCATCGAAGGGAATACGATACAAGGGATCGCGTCCGAAATCCCGCCGGGTGCCCGTCTCATCGATCTTTCTGGTTCGACGGTGCTCCCCGGGCTCATCGATGCGCACACGCACGTCCTGCTGCAGGGGGACGTCACGGAGGAAGATTATGACGTGCAGCTCCTGAAGGAATCGATCCCCTACAGGACGCTCCGTGCCACGGTCTCGTGCAGAACGGCCCTCATGAACGGCTTCACGACCCTCCGGGATATGGAGACCGAGGGCGCGATGTACGCGGACGTCGACCTGAAAAAGGCGATCGCGAGAGGGGTCATCGACGGCCCGCGGCTCTTTGTTTCAACGAGGTCCATCAACACGACCGGTCACTATCCGCTCCCCAACAGCCTGTATGCGTGGGAGCTCCACATGCCGAAGGGGGTCCAGGAAATCACGGGTCCGGAGGAAGCACGGCGTGCGGTCAGGGAACAGCTCTCGTACGGGGCCGACTGGATCAAGGTGTACGCCGACAGGGGGTATTACCGGTCGGCCGACGGAGCGTTTCACAGCATCCCGAATTTTACCGACGAGGAGCTCAAGGCGATCGGGGATGAAACGCGCGTCTCGCGCAGGAGATTTGCCGCCCACGCGGTCACCCGCGACGGCATCCTCCCCGCTATCAACGCCGGCGCCTCGTCCATCGAGCACGGCTTCGCGATGGACGACGAATGCATCGCCCTCATGGTGAATAAAGGTGTGTACTGGTGCCCCACGATTTATGTGAACATCTACGTCGCCGAAGGACGTGCGGCGGCCGGGAACCCGGTCAATAAGGCCCTTCTCGAAGTCCAGCCCCTTGTGTTCGGAAAGGCGCTCCGCGCGGGAATCAAAATAGCGTTCGGCACGGATGTCGGCGGATTTCCATGGACCGAAAACGAGGCGAAGGAGTTCACGTATATGGTGAAATGGGGGATGACGCCGATGGAGGCGATCCATTCGGCCACCGTCGTCGCCGCCGAGCTTCTGGACATGAAAGGAAAAATCGGGGTGATCGCTCCGGGCGCTTTTGCGGACGTCATAGCCGTCGACGGGGATCCGCTCCAGCACATTGAGGTCCTGGAGCATGTGAAATTCGTCATGAAAGACGGGAAGGTGTACCGGAACGAATTGAGCGTCGGCCCCGTTAAGCAGTGAGAAGAGATAAACTCTCCGGTGAAGCTTCAGCAATGACCGTGTTCCGGAACCGCGCGTTCCTCTTGTTGTCCCTTTTCTTTCCCATGATCCCGATGAGCGCCGACGCCCAGCCGCCGATTTGCATCGAGTACACGCTCTCCATGCCCCGTCCCTCCGGCCACATTTTTCACGTGACTCTTCTGTACTCCGGCATCCCCCGCGGGATGAAGACATTCGAAGTCCGTCTTCCCGTCTGGCGTCCCGGGAGATATATGATACTCGACTTTGCCGGCGGCGTGGTCCGTTTCGATGCGTGCACGGGAAAGGGGAGTCCGCTGCGCTGGTCAAAAACCGACAAATCGACGTGGCGTATCGAGCTTGACGGGTCCGCAGACCTCAGCATACGGTATGAAGTCTTCGCCGATGAATTCGACCAGCGCACGCGGGGACTCGATGACGAGCATGCGTTCGTGAACGGCACGGCCCTCTTCATGTATTCCCCGGAATACCGGTTCCGCCCCGTCACGCTTACGGTGGTTCCCCCGCCGGGGTGGCATGTGACGACGGGTCTCGAATCGACGTCCCCCGGCCGTTTTCAGGCTCCGGAGTACGATACGTTTGCGGATTGTCCGCTGGAGATCGGGACCCAGAACGATTTCGCGTTTGAGGCGGAAGGGACGCCGCACGTCCTGAGCATCTACGGAGGGGGTGACTGGCAGGCGGATACGCTGACGCGGGACATCGCGAAGATCGTCCGTGTGAACCGGGAGTTCTGGGGCCGTCTTCCCTACCGCCGCTACGTTTTCCTCCTCCACTGCGTGCCGGAAGGAGGGGGAGGAACCGAGCACCTCAACTCGACGATCATGGCAAGTCAGCCGTTTGTGTTCAGGAACCCGGACACGTACCGCGGATTTCTCGGGCTCGTTTCACATGAATATTTCCATACCTGGAACGTGAAGCAGATACGCCCCGCCGCTCTCGTCCGCCCCGACTACCAGAAGGAGAACTACACCGGGGAACTCTGGCTGGCGGAAGGGACGACTTCGTATTACGGCGGCCTCCTCCTTGTCCGGGCGGGCCTCTCGACGCGCGCGCGATACCTCGAGGGGCTGGCGCATATGGTCTATGCTGACCGTCTCCGCCCCGGGAACAGCGTGCAGTCTCTTGCGGAATCCGGCTTCGACGCCTGGATCAAATACTGGCGGAGGAACCGCGATGCGTTCAACGAGGAATCCGATTATTACGAAAAGGGGGGTGCCGCGAGCCTTGTGCTCGACCTGGAGATCCGTCACGCCACGGGGAACGCCCGGTCGTTCGACGACGTGATGCGGGAGTTATTCAGGAGATTCCCCGTGAGCGGAGCGGGCTATACAAACGCCGACGTCAGGCGGATCACGGGGGAAATCGGCGGTGAGCCGATGACGGCTGTTTTTGATTCGCTCGTCAACGGTACCGCCCGGATCGACTGGGAGAGGGTCCTCTCCTTCGCCGGCCTTGAGCTTCTCCCGTCGGACGCGCAGCAGGGAATCTGGACCGGCATGGATCTCTCCGACGACGGCGGGAAGACCCGCATCACCCGGGTCATCGCCGGCTCACCCTCCTTCTCTGCGGGTCTCGACGCAGGGGACGAGGTCGTTGCGCTTGAGGGAATGAGGGTCAACGCGTCAACACTCCCCGGGCGGCTGAAGGGTTACACTCCCGGCGACACGCTCCGCCTGACGGTATTCCGGAACGACAGGCTCCGTGATGTTGTTCTGAAACTCAGCGGGCCGGCGGTGACGCCGTACCGTGTCAAAGAATCCGGTGACATGACCCCTGCGCAGAAGTTGTTGATCGACTCGTGGCTCCCGGCCGGAGGATCGTGAACCTTGGCCGACGGCTCACCGGCCGGTCCGCGAAATCCCACGGCAACTGAGAGGCAGGCCGGAATGGCGCGCCCCGTTCTTCAATGGCTGCCGGCGGCATTGTTCGGATTCTCTTTCTTTTCCCTGGCCTGCATTCACCCCGCGGAATTCTATCCTCCCCCTGCCATACCGGATCCCCGGAGCTACACCTGGACCATCGATACGATCGCAATGCCGGGAAGCACCGCCACGCTCATGAGAAGCATCTGGGGATCCTCCGGGCGGGATGTCTACATTGCCGGGCACAACGATCGTTACACGGGGACGATGTTCCATTTTGACGGCGCCCTCTGGCGTCCGGTCGGCCTCACCGTCCCGGAAGGGGGATCGATACAGGGGAACATCGACATTGCACAGGTCGTCGGTTTCACGTCGGTCGATGTTTTCGCAGTCGGCGGGAGAACCCCCTCCGGTGCTCCTCAGGGGACCCCTCCGGCGGCGCTCGCCATTCACTACGACGGTTTATCGTGGACTGAAATGCCGGTACCTTCGGGAAGCATGCTCCGGGGATTCTGGGGGCTCTACAAGGATGAGATGTGGGCGGTGGGGGACTCAGGTACCGTTCTTCACGCGAGCGGTCCGAACTGGGTTCCCGTACCGGTCCCTGGCGCCGGCTCGCTCAATTCAGTGGGAGGCATTTCCTCCGACGATGTCTATGCCCTCTCGTCCCGGCCTGATGCGGCCGTCCGTGATGCGTCGTTCCGGTCCCTCTGGCAGTGGAACGGGGGCGTGTGGGCGGTCGTCGATTCATTCCACCAGGCGGCGGGGCAGAACGACAAATTCGGGACGAGGTCCGTATGGTCTCTTCTCGCGGTAACGTATACGTGCGGGCAGGGGGTCTTCAGGCTGGATGGCTCAGTCTGGGATCCCGTCATTCCGGGGACGGGCACCGGCACCGGTTACCTCAACGCGATATACGGCACCGCCAACAATTCCCTCTTTGTCGTGGGTGACGGCGCCGTTGCGTACCACGTCAACCCGGCAAACGCACTCAAATATCCCGCCATCACCGGGCCGTCCGTGAACTACTACGGTGTCTGGACCGACGGCGAGCAGGCCTTTATCGTCGGCAACGACGGTCAGAAAACCTACGTCCTCCACGGACAGTAGCATTCCGGGAGCATGTCGCCGCACCCCTTCCCCTCTTCCCCGGCTGTCAGAAAGCCCAAAAACTACGCGATATCGCGTATTGATTAAAATTCCGGAGACCGCTAACGTGACATTGCGGCATACCGCGCCGGCTCTCCTGCGTCCACGTTGACAATGCAAACGTGAATCCGTGCAAAAGGGAAGTGTTATGGACCGTACCTCTGAAGAAACAGCTCCGGGCGCCGCGCATACGACCCTCCGCCGCGATCTTTCCACGGTCATCGTCATCGGGCTGGCGTATTTCTTCGCTCATCGGATTGCCTTCCTCTTCCCCGATCCGCAGGAAGTCAACATGCTGGTCTGGCCCGCGGGCGGAATCGGCCTTGCGGCATTCCTGCTGACGCCGCGTCGCCTCTGGCCGTGGTTAACCCTCGTCTTCTTCCTCTCCGGGATCACGTCGGATGTGTTGATCGGCGGCCGCTCTTTCGCGGCCGGGGCCGGCTTCATGACCGGGAATATGGTCGAGTCCATCGTTTGTGCGGTGCTTATCCTCCGGTGGAACAGGGATTTCCGGCACTTCACGCGGACGGAAAGAGAACTGCGCATATCCCAGAGGTTCCTCAACAATATCATTGACTGCAGTCCCAACGCGCTCTGGATTGCCGACGAACGCGGGTTTGCAATCCGGACAAACCAGGCGCTGCGCACCAGCCTCCATCTGCGGGACGAACAGGCTCTGGGGAAGTACAATATCTTCAACGATAATCTCATCGAAGCGCACGGGTTCATGCCGCTCGTGAGAAACGTATTTGAGAAAGGCGTCACCGCGCACTTCGTCGTTCCGTATGACACGACGGCCGTCAGGGGGATCACGTTTGACCGCCCGTCGTCGCTCGTCCTTGACGTGCACATCTCGCCCATCCTGGATCACAAAGGAAAAGTGACAAACGCGGTCATCCAGCACACGGACGTCAGCGACCGCAGGCGTGTCGAGGAGGAATTGCGCAGGAGCGAGGACAGGTTCAGGCAGCTGGCGGAGAATTTTCCCGAGACGATTTTCGAGGCGGATCTCTCGGGAAGGGTGACATACGCCAACCCGCACGGCATGGAATGGTTCGGTGTCAGCGATGCCGATATCAGGCGCGGCGTCAACATCATGGACTTTGTCGCTCCTCAGGACCGGGAGGCTGTCCGTGACCGGATCCAGCAGAGGTTCCTGGGGAAGACGGAAGGTTTCATGGAGTATAAAGCACTGCGGACCGGCGGGGAGACCTTCGATGCGCTGGTCTACTCCGCCCTCGCGTACCACGACGGCCGGGTCTCGGGTTTGAGCGGGTTTATCCTGGACGTGAGCGAACGGAAGCTCGCGGAACGATCATTGCGGGAAAGCGAAGAACAGTACCGCCAGCTTATCGAAACGATGACGGACGGCGTCTACAGGAGCAGCCACGAGGGGAAGTTCCTCGAGGTCAATCCGGCGATGGTGAAGATCCTCGGCTACCGGACCCGGGAAGAGCTCCTGGCGATCGACATCAAGTCGGACCTGTATTTTGCGCCGGGGGACCGGGAGAGCGCCGCGCTGGAGGAGAAGCTGGAGGAAATGGCGGTGTTCCGGCTCAGGAAGAAAGACGGCGCGGAGGTCTGGGTGGAAGATCACGGCCGGCACGTCATCGATGAACAGGGGAACATTCGCTACCACGAAGGGGTGCTGCGGGACGTCACGGAACGGATGCGTGCGGAGGAGGCCCTGCGCCAGGCACAGAAGCTCAACAGCATCGGAACCCTTGCAGGAGGGATCGCGCACGACTTCAACAATGTCCTGGGGGGAATCGTCGGCTACACGGACATGTCGCTCCGGTATGCGGAAAAGGGCTCCGTGCTGGAGAGAAATCTGCAGAAAGTGCTCAAAGTGTCGGACAGGGCCAGGCAGCTCATCCAGCAGATTCTGACCTTCAGCAGGAAAGCGTCGAGCCACCGGTCGATCATATCGCTGAGGCCGGTGATGGAAGAGGTGCTGGAGCTGCTCAAGGCGTCGATTCCCTCGTCGGTCGTGATACAGTCGGACGTCAGCCGGCAGACGAAGCCGGTTCTCGCCGACCCCACAAAAATTCATGAGGCGGTTCTCAACCTTGCGACAAACGCGGTCCATGCCATGAGCCGTAAAGGGACCCTGACGATCCGGCTCTGCGCGAAATGCCTCGACCGCCCGGTGTACGGACAGTGCGGGGAAATCGGACCGGGCGAATACGCGGTCATCGAAGTCTCCGATACCGGGTGCGGCATGGATGCGGCGACCCTGTCGAAGGCCTTCGAGCCGTTCTTCACGACCAAAGGGGTGGGAGAAGGGACCGGCATGGGGCTGAGCGTGGTCCTTGGCGTGGTGCAATCGGCGGGGGGGGACGTCATGGTGGAGAGCGTGAAGGGATCCGGCACGACGTTCAGACTCTACCTCCCCGTGTCGAAGGATGCGCCCGCCGCCGCCGCGCACGATAACGACCTGATTCCATTCTCCGGCACCGAGAAGATCCTCTTCGTCGATGATGAACGGATGCTGGTGGAGACGGCCGTGGATCTCCTGGCCGGTCTCGGCTACAGGGTCACCGGCACGTCCGACAGCCTCGAGGCTCTGAACCTTCTGAGAGACGGCGGGAACGGCTTTGACATGCTCATTACGGATCAGACGATGCCCGGGATGACCGGTATAGAGCTGGTGCGGGAGGCCCGGAGACTCAGGGCGGACATGCCGGTTATTCTCTGTACCGGGTTCAGCGACGACCTTACTCCGGAGATCGCGGCCTCAATCAGGATCGACAGCATTATCATGAAGCCGTACAGGTACAACGACATCGCAAAAACGGTCCGGGGCATCATGGACAGGTGAACGGGATCTCCCGGGGCGTGGTCTCACCCGGTGCCTGGAATCAATCTGTTGAACAGTGGATAAAGGGGAACGCAATGGTCAGCGTCACCAGGTTTGAACGATGGATTCTCCTGCCGCTCGATGCGGTATTCAGCGTCCTGGCTCTGGTCTACCTTGTCAGGGCCGAGTGGTTTGGCGGGATCGTCGCCCTCACCGTGTTGCTGGTGATGGTGTCGATAGGCAGATCGCTGAACAGGAACAAGACCGACGCCCTCTCCGCCCGGGGTGACAATCCGGGCCTCCGGGAACGGTACGTGCCCGGCCACCTCACCGAATCAGAGTCTCTCCTGGTGACCAAAGCCCTGGCGTACTCGACGCCGGCCCTGACGATCGCGGTCGTCGTCCTGGCGATTTACTCCGGGGTAAACAATATCTGGGTGATCACGATCGGCGGCCTGGGAACCGCGGTGGTCTACCTTCTCCTGGCGAAGGTTGTCGTCCAGCTCGTGCCCCTGGTGATTGCCCGGAAAAGAAGGAATATCTACCGTGCGGAGAATTGATGCAAGGGGATACGCTCTAGCAAATCCTCGGGAGCTGCTCTCCCGAAAGCATATCGACGACCCGCGTCCCCCCTATCCTGCTTTTCATGACGGCGACTCCCGGATGGTCGTCGACGACTTCGCCGATGATCGCGGCGTCTTTTCCGAGCGGATGGGAACGCATCGCGTGCAGGACTTTTTCGGCGGAACCCGGGGCGACGAACGCCAGGAGTTTCCCCTCGTTGGCGACGTAGAGCGGATCGAGTCCGAGTATCTCGCACGCCCCTCTGACTTCCTCGCCTATCGGGATTGCCTCCTCGTTGAGGAGTATCCCCTTGCGGGACGATTCGGCGATCTCGTTGACCGCGCTCGCCACGCCGCCGCGTGTCGGGTCCCTCAGGACGTGGACGTCGTTGCCGGCGTTGAGGATCAGTTCCACGAGGCCGTGTAACGGGGCCGTATCGCTCCGGATTTCGGTCTCAAACTCGAGCCCCTCACGCACGGACATGATGGCAATCCCGTGCACGGCAATCGGTCCGTTCACGATAATCCGGTCGCCCGGCCGTGCGTGCCTCGGGTCGATCTCCGCGGAGGGATCGACCGCGCCGATGCCCGACGTGTTGATGAATATGCCGTCTCCCTTCCCCCTGTCGACGACCTTCGTATCCCCGGTGACGATTCTCACCCCCGCCCTCCGCGCCGCCGATTTCATCGACAGGACGATCTTCCACAGGTCGTCCATCGGAAACCCCTCCTCGATGATGAACGCGGACGAAAGGTAAAGGGGTTTTGCGCCGCACATGGCGAGGTCGTTGACCGTGCCGTTCACCGCAAGCTCACCGATATCCCCTCCCGGGAAGAATATCGGTTGTATCACGTACGAGTCTGTGGAAAAGGCGAATTGCGCGGCGCCACCCGGGAACATGGCCCCGTCGTGAAGCATGCCGGGCATTGCGTCGTCGAATTGGGGGGCGAACATCTTCTGGATCAACTGATGCGTCAGCTTCCCGCCCCCCCCGTGCGCAAGAAGGACCTGTTTGTAGTCCGAGAGCGGGATGGGACAGGCAAGCCCGGCTGACAGGTCGACGGTCTGTTTCACGGCTGAGGTCCTCCCCGGTAATCACCGTAATGATAGTACGCCGCGCACGCTCCTTCGGATGAAACCATCGGCGCGCCGAGCGGATGCTCGGGCGTGCACTTCGTGCGGAATGCGCCGCACTCGTTCGGTTTCTTCAGGCCCTGCAGGATCTCTCCGGCGATGCAGAGAGGGGATTCCTTCGTCCTGATCTCGCCGACGTCGAATATCTTCCCTGCGTCGAATGCCGCATACTCATCGTTGAGCTCGAACCCGCTTTGGGGAATTACGCCGATTCCCCTCCAGGCCCTGTCCGAAACGCAAAACACGTCCCGGAGGAGTTTTTGCGCGGGCACATTCCCTTCGCGCCGGACGGCCCGGCTGTACTGGTTTTCCACTTCGCACCGTCCCTCTTCGAGCTGTTTCACCGTCATGTAGATCCCCTGCAGGACGTCGAGGGGTTCGAACCCCGTGACGACGAGAGGGACGCGGAACTTTGCCGCCAGCGGTAAGTACTCCTCGAACCCCATGACCGTGCAGACGTGCCCCGCGGCAAGAAATCCCTGCACCCTGTTGGTGGGGGAGGAGAGTATCGCGCTGATGGCGGGAGGGACGAGCACGTGCGAGCAGAGGAGGGAGAAATTACGGATCCCCTGCTTTTTCGCCTGGTAGACCGCCATGGCGTTCGCCGGGGCGGTTGTTTCAAATCCGACGCCGAAGAATACGACGTTCTTCTCCGGGTTCTCCCGGGCGATCTTGAGGGCGTCGAGAGGTGAATACACCATCCGGACTTTTCCCCCTTCGGCCTTGACGGTGAGGAGGTCTTTCGACGAGCCGGGGACGCGGAGCATGTCGCCGAACGAAGTGAAGATGACGTCGGAGCGGGAGGCGATCGCGATCGCCCTGTCGATGAGCTCGAGGGGCGTGACGCACACGGGGCATCCCGGCCCGTGCACGAGCGTCAGCCCGGGGGGGAGGAGGGACTCGACCCCGTATTTGACGATCGTGTGCGTCTGCCCCCCGCAGATCTCCATGACGGTCCAGGGGCGGGTCGTGATCCGCCGGATCATCTCCGCCGATCGTGTCGCGGCCTCATGTTCCCTGTACTCGTCGAGGTATTTCATGTCGCGCGGTCCTCTTCGTCGTTTGCGTCCTCGATCTCCTTGAAGAGCTTGAGCGTCTCCAGGGCCTCCTGTTCGTCCACGGTGCTGAGCGCAAACCCGACGTGGACGATGACGTAGTCGCCGACGCGGACCTCCGGCACCCATTCGAGACACACCTTCTTCTGCACCCCGCCGAAGTTCACGTTCCCCATGACGGGGGACTCGTTCGGGTCGATGGTGACGACTTTCCCGGGGATTGCAAGGCACATGGTCCTTCCCTCCTTACGTTTCGTTCAGCATGCGTTTTGCGGCGACGGCGATCTGGCCGAGTGCGATACCCCCGTCGTTGGGCGGCACGCGCTGGTGCCAGTACGGCTTGAATCCCTCTTCCTGCAATCGCTTCACGAGCCGTTCCGTGAGATAGCGGTTCTGGAAGCAGCCGCCGCTCAGGACCACACGTTGCTCGCCGGCGTTGCGGGCGACGTTCACCGCCGCCTCGACGAGACCATGGTGGAATTTCGCGGCAATCGCGGGAGCCCCTGTACCGCCCTCTGCGTCCTTGAGGAGCGCCCGTACCATCGGAGACCAGTCCACGATCCAGCGTGCGGTGTTCTCCCCGCTCTCCGCGGCGCTCCCCGGGCGGGGGGGAGCTTCGGCGATATCGAACCGGTAACCTTCTCCGCGGTATTCCCCGGCGGCAAATTCCACCGCCATCGCGGCCTGTCCTTCAAACGAACTCACCTGGAGCAGCCCCGCAAGAGACGCGACGGCGTCAAAGAGCCTCCCCACGCTCGAAGTGAAAGGTGAGTTGACTCCCTTCCTGAGCATCTCCCGAAGAACGCCCCGCTCGACCTTTGTGAACGACTCCAGCGGCGGGAGCCCGGCCCCCCCGAATATTTCCTCGCCCGACAGTTCAAACAGAAGCCCGATCGCCTGGCGGCGCGGTTCCTGTACGGCCGTATCTCCTCCGGGGAGCCGGAAAGGCTTCAGCGCGCCGACGCGCCGGAACGTCCCCCCGTCGGTAACAAAGAACTCTCCCCCCCAGATCGTACCGTCCGTCCCGTATCCGGTCCCGTCCCATGCGATCCCGAGTACCGTCCCCTCCAGGCTGTTTTCCGCCATGCAGGAAGCAACGTGTGCGTGGTGATGCTGGATGGAGACGTGGGGAATCCCGGCGGAGCGCGCGAACCCGCCGGCGAACACGGTTGAAAGATAGTCCGGATGAAGGTCAGATACAACACGCGCCGGTGTCACGTCGAACATCGAGAGCGTGTCCTTCACCCCCTGTTTGAATGCCTCGAGCGCGTCGCTTGTTCCGAGGTCCCCGATGTGCTGGCTGACGAACACCTGTTCCCCCCGGGAGACCGCGACGGCGTTCTTGAGATGCGCTCCGACCGCGAGCAGCCGTGGCGCGTGGAATGCCAGGCTGACCGGAAGCGGCGAGAATCCGCGCGCCCGTCGTGTGACAAGCTCACGGCCGAGCATGAAGCGGACGATCGAATCATCCGCGTGCCGGAGTATGGGCCGGTTGTGGACGAGGAACGCATCCGCCACGCCGCCGAGCCGCCGGAGGGCGTCGTGTTCGTCGATGCATATCGGCTCGTCGGTGAGATTTCCCGAGGTGGCGACGACCGGATATCCGATCTCCCGCATGAGAAGATGATGGAGAGGGGAGGAGGGGAGCATGATGCCGAGCGAGGGATTCCCGGGGGCGACCGCCGGTCCTGCCCCCCCGCCATGGCCCGGGCCGGTTCTCCTTCGCATGATCACGATCGGCGCTTCCGGTGAATTCAGCGCGCGCTCTTCGAGCGGGGAGGCGTCGCACAGCCGCTTCGCCGTCTCGAGGTCAGGCGCCATGAGCGCAAAGGGCTTCTCCTCCCTCAGCTTGCGGGACCGGAGGCGGTGCACCGCGTCGTTATCCCCCGCGTTGACGAGGAGCTGGAAACCGCCGATCCCCTTGAGGCCGACGATCCGTCCTTCGCTGATCATGCGCGCCGCGCCGCGGATCGCCCCATGATCGTGCGCGAGCGGGTTTCCCTCCCGGTCCCACAATACGGCCCGCGGGCCGCAGACCGGGCACGCGATCGGCTGCGCGTGGAACCGGCGGTCAGCCGGGTTTTCGTACTCACGCAGGCAATCCGGGCACATCCGGAAGCCCTTCATGGAGGTGTTCGGCCTGTCGTAGGGGAGGGATGCGATGATCGTGAACCGCGGTCCGCAGTTCGTGCAGTTCGTGAAGGGATACCGGTAGCGCCGGTTCTCCGGGTCGGCGATCTCGGCGAGACAGTCGGGGCAGGGGGCGATATCGGGGAGGACCAGGGCGCCTGTCTCCCCCGAGCTCGTGCTCTCGCGTATCTCGAACGATGAGAAGCCGGACGGATCGAGGAACGTGCACTCCATGCTCTGTATCGATGCGAGGGGCGGCTTCTCCGCGGTGAGCCGGAGGATAAGCTCGTCGAGGGGCGTCCTCTCCCCTTCCGCCTCGATGAACACCCCCGCCGGGGAATTGCGCACCCATCCAGTCAGTCGCAGTTCGGCCGCGAGCCGGTAAACGAAGGGGCGGAAGCCGACCCCTTGTACCGCGCCGCGGATGGCGATATGGACGCGGGCGTTCACGGAGTAAAGTAGCAAGAAACCGGAAATAATCCTCCCTCTTCAGCCGTCGGAAGGCGGGGGGGCGAGGTACAGGAGGATCTCGGGGGTGGTCTCGCCGGTGAGGAGTTCTCTGATGAGCTGCACCGAGCAGTCGACGTACCGCAGTGTCGCCGCGCTCATCGTATCGCCGAATCCGCAGTCAAAGGCGGGAATTTCCACGAGCAGCGCATCTGCGGGCGTATTCCCGTAGAGTGAGGCGCAGAGCCCGAGGACCGCCTGCGGGGAAAGGGAATGTCCTTCCCCTTTCGCGGCCGCGCCCGCGGGCACCAGGCGCGTCACACGCACGTTTGTTGTCCGTACGCTCGCATCGACGAATATCGCCCGGTCGCACCCGGCCACGCTCTCGGCCATCTCGGGAGAAAGGCCGGCGGCCGTCACGACTTCCGCCTCCGGAAACTCCCGGGCGAGGCGCCCGGCGGCCGTCACGCCGGCCCCGTCGTCGCGCCGGAGCGTGTTGCCGTATCCGATGACGATCGTCTTCGTCACCGTTGCCTCTCGCTGACGACATTCCCTTCGGCGTCGATGATCTGGACGTGGAGGGGCATCTGCCCCGCGGCGTGCGTTGAACAGGAAAGACACGGATCAAAGCAGCGGATCCCCGCCTCGATCCGGTTCAGGATCCCCTCGGTGATCGTGTTCCCGTCGATATACTGGATCGCGAGCTGGCGCACGGTCCGGTTCATCGCCAGGTTGTTCTGCGCCGTGGCGATGATGAGGTTCACCTTCTGGAGCACGCCGTTCTCGTCTACCTCGTACCGGTGAAAGAGCGTCCCGCGGGGAGCTTCGCTCGCTCCGATGCCGATCCGCCTGTTGATCATCGCCCGTGCCCTGATATCCGTGCCGAGGATCGCCGGGTCCTTCAGGAGCATTTCGGCCTTCTCGACCGCAAAGAGGAGCTCGATGAGCCGCGCGTAGTGGTAGGAGAAGGAGTTGTTCACCGCGCCGGCGTCCCCCGCCGATTCCTTGAACACCTGGCGCTCCTGCTCCGCGAGCGGGGTGTCGATGTAGTCGCACAGGTTGACCCGCGCGAGCGGCCCCACGCGGTACATCCCTTTCTGGTACCCGAGCGGCTTGTAGTAGGGAAATTTCAGGTACGACCAGTTCTCGGAGGCCTCGCCGAAGTAATCGGCGTATTTGTGTATATCGATCTTGTCCGCGATGATGTTCCCGCTCCCGTCCATCACCCTGAGCGTCCCGTCGTAATATTCGAGCGCGCCGTCGGGCGCCACGAGCCCGACGAACATGGACCGGAAGCTGCCGAAGTTGGGGATGTCCGCGGCGAACTTTTCGTGAATGGAACGGAGCGTCTTCAGCGCGATCTGCGCGGTCTCCTTCGCTTCGGGAATCCAGCCGAGGAGATGGTCCCGCTTCCCGGAATCGAAGGGCTCCCGGACCCCGCCGGCCACCGCCCACGGGGTGTGGATGCGGCGGCTCCCGAGGACCTCGATGATCTCCTGGCCGAATTTTCTGAGCCGTATCCCCCGTTTGGCGAATTCCTTGTCCTGTGCAACGAGTCCGAATATGTTCCGGGTCGCGGGGTCGGCATCGAAACCGAGGAGGAAATCGGGCGAGGAGAGATGGAAGAAGCTGAGCGCGTGCGACTGGATCCACTGCGCGAGCGTGATCAGCCGGCGCAGCTTCTCCGCCGTCTCCGGGATCGCGACCGCGAGGATGTCGTCCCCCGCCTTCGCGGAGGTGATGAGATGGCTGGTCGGGCATATCCCGCAGATGCGCGAGGTGATCCCCCCCATCTCCCACACGAGACGCCCTTCGCAGAACTTCTCGAACCCGCGGAACTCGTTCACGTGGAACCGGGCGTCCACGACGTTCCCCCTGTCGTCGAGATGGATGGTGATCTTTGCGTGGCCTTCGATGCGTGTGACGGGCGATATCGTGATCGTCTTGGACATGCTCTCCTCAATCTCTCCGCGTTCGTTTCTCTCTCGTTCCTGTACCGTGTCTTCGCAGGGTGTGTCCCCGGATCCGGTCAGCCGTACCGCAGGTAGACGTGCGACAGCGCGGGCAGCTTCCCTTCGAGGAGCTGGCTCACCGCCGACCAGATCGAATCGGCGGTCGGGGGACACCCGTGGATGAAGGCGTCGACCCTGATGATCTCGTGCAGGGGCTTCGCCTGTTTCATGAGTTCCGCGATCGTCGGGTAGTCGCGGGGGACCTGCGGCGTGAGATCGGCGAGCTCGACATACGACCGGTGGAGCACTTCCTCGGGCGTCAGCCCGTTCCGCATGGCGGTCACGTTCCCCGTCACCGCGCAGTCGCCGAAGGAGACGACGATCCGGGAATTCCGCCTGATGATGTGGGCGAGTTCCTCGTGCTCGGTATTCGCGACCGCCCCCTCCACAAGCGTCACGTCGACGTTTTCGGGGAACTTCTTGATATCCGCGATCGGGGAATACACGAGGTCCATCTTCTCCGCAAGTTCGATGAGCCGCTCGTCCATGTCGAGAAACGACATGTGGCATCCCGAACACCCGCCAAGCCATGCTGTAGCTACTCTCGGTTTCATGATCCTTTTTTCTGGTTTACTCTTCGTCCGAATCCACGTTGATCCACTCCCGCTTCTGCCGGGCGGTCACGATATAGCGCAGGAAGTCGGTCTTCTTCTCCATCTCCGACACCCCTTCCCCCTTTTCGATGATCGAGCCCGTGGGGCACACCAGGACGCATTTGCCGCAGGAGGTGCAGCTCTCCGACGTCCCCCACGGCTGGTTCAGGTCGGAGATGATCTCGCAGGAGATGCCCCGCCCGGAGAGATCCCACGTATGCGCCCCCTCGACTTCATGGCAGACCCTGACGCAGCGGGTGCAGAGGATGCAGCGGTTCCTGTCGATGATGAAATGCTCGTGGGACGCGTCGAGCGACTTCTTCGGGTAGAGGTACGGGACGGTCACGTGCGTCAGTCCCGTTTCGTACGCCAGGTTCTGCAGCTCGCAGTGCCCGTTCACGACGCAGACCGAGCACTGGTGGTTCCCTTCCGAGGCCAGGAACTCGATGATCAGGCGGCGGTATTTCCGGAGGCGCTCCGTGTCGGTGGAGACCACCATCCCCTCCTTCGGCTTCGTCGTGCAGGCGGGGAAGAGCTTGGGTGACCCCTCGACTTCGACAAGGCAGAGCCGGCAGGCGCCGACGTCGGAAAGCCCTTCCAGGTGGCACAGCGTCGGTATTTGTATTCCGTGCTGCTGCGCGATGGAAAGCAGGCTCTCGTCGTCCTTGCCGCTGACCTGCTCGCCGTTGATCGTAAGTGTCAGTATCGCCATGATCGTGTCCTGTTACCGGGTGAGTGGCTGTTCGTTGGGCGTGCCTGCCGGTGCGAACCCTTCCGGTGCGCGGACCAGCTCCGTGTATTCGTTCCGGAAGAACCGGAGCGTCGAGAGGACGGGGTTCGGGGCGGATTGCCCCAGCCCGCACAGGCTCGTGTCCTTCACCATCTGGCAGAGCTCTTCGAGCAGGGCCAGGTCGTCCGTCGTGCCGTTCCCGAGCGCGATCTTTTCGAGGAGCCCGTGGATGTGGACCGTGCCGACGCGGCAGGGGACGCATTTGCCGCACGATTCGTCGACGCAGAATTCCATGAAATATTTCGCCACGTCCACCATGTTCGACGTGGAGTCCATCACGATGAGCCCGCCGCTCCCCATGATGGAGCCGACGGTCGCGAGCGATTCGTAGTCCACGGGAAGATCGAGCGCCTCCACCGGAATGCATCCTCCCGACGGCCCGCCCGTCTGCGCCGCCTTGAACGTCGTCCCTTCGGGCGTTCCCCCCCCGATGTCGAAGATGATCTTCCTCAGGGGGATGCCCATGGGGACTTCGATGAGCCCCGTGTTCCGGATTTTCCCCGCGAGCGCGAACACCTTTGTCCCCGTGCTCTTCGGCGTTCCGATCGCGGCAAACCATCCGCTCCCCCTCCGTATGATCGGGGCGATGTTCGCGAACGTTTCGACGTTGTTGATGAGCGTCGGGGCTCCCCAGAGCCCCTTCTCCGCAGGGTAGGGGGGGCGTGGCCGCGGCCTCCCGCGTTTCCCTTCGATCGAGCGGATGAGCGCGGTCTCCTCGCCGCATACGAATGCGCCGGCGCCGATCCTGATGTCGATCCTGAAGTTGAAATCCGATTCAAATATCCTGTTTCCGAGAAGCCCGAGCCTCTCGGCCTGCTTTATCGCGAGCCGGAGGCGTTCAATGGCGAGCGGATATTCGGCCCGCACGTAGATGAATCCGACCGTTGCGCCGACGGCGTATCCGCCGATGGCCATCCCTTCGAGCACCCTGTGCGGGTCCCCCTCCAGGACGCTCCTGTCCATAAAGGCCCCGGGATCTCCTTCGTCGGCGTTGCAGACGACGTATTTCTGCTCCCCCTGTGCTTTCCTGACGATTCCCCATTTCAGTCCCGTCGGGTATCCCGCGCCGCCGCGTCCCCGGATCCCGCTCCTGCGGACCTCTTCCGCGACCTCTGCGGGCTTCATTTCCGTGACCGCCTTGGCGAGGGCTTCATACCCGCCGGAGGCGATATAGTCCTCGATCCGTTCCGAATCCATCGTCCCGCAGTTCTCGAGGACGATCTTCACCTGCGAGGAGAAGAACGCGTCTGTCGTATCGACGAGGTTCTCCGCGACGGGTTTCCCCAGAAGGATGTGCTCGTCGATTATCCTCTCCGCGATTTCCGCGTCCACGCGCTGGTACAGGGCGCCGTCCTCCGCGATCCTGACGAGCGGTCCCTCGCCGCAGAGTCCCATGCACCCCGTCCCGGCGATCTCGACTTCCTTCTCCAGGTTCCGGGATTTGATGGTCTTCGCGAGGGCGTCCCGCACCGCATTCCCCCCGCACGAGGCGCATCCGGCCGCTGAACAGTACGTGATCCGGTGCCTGTACTGGTGCTGGCGTTCAAGTTCTTTTTCCGCGAGTTCCTTGAGTTCTTCGATTGTCATGCCGCCGCCTCCCCGGGAAGAGCCAGCCACTCATCGATGATCCCGACCGCCGATTCCGGCGTCAGCTTTCCCGCCACGTCGTTGTCGGGCACGGCGACCGGCGCGCGCCCGCAGGACCCCACGCACCGCGCCGAGACGAGCGAGACGCGCTTGTCCGGGGTCGTCTCGCCGAACCTGACGCCGCAGCGATGCTCCACCGCCTTCTGTATCGCGGCCGCCCCTTTGACGTAGCAGGCGGTGCCGGTGCAGAGGACGAACGTGTGCTCCCCTTTCGGTTTGAGCGTGAAGAAATGATAAAACGTCGCGACCCCGTAGACGCGGCTCAGCGGGAGCTTGAGCCCGCGGGCGACGTAGATGAGAAGGTCGTTGTCGAGGAAGCCGAATATCCCCTGTGCGGCATGAAGGACTTCGATGAGTGCGTCGCCGCGCGACTGATGTTTTGTGACGACCCGATCGAGCAGTTTGAACCTGTTGTCGCCGCTCGGGTGCGCTTTCTCTTGGGTGGTCTGAGGCATGTCGTAGCAAATGAGAATGTGGTGGCATCCGGGTCACGTTGTGCGACCTCGCCGCAGTATCAGGCGCAATGTGCGTGCCACGACTCAGGAAGGCGGAATTCGGCGTGGATATGCAGCCTGGAGCGGGAAAGATTTTCAAAAATGGGAAGGAAATTGACGGGATTCCCGTATTCGAAAATAAAACGAAAGCAAAACAAGGGAAACGCAGGGACTATTATGAACAAATGGAAGTCGCTCTGGAAGCAGGCTGGAACCTGCATTGGAAGCGGAGGAGGAGTTTGTGGTGAACCGTCAGCCGTTCACTGATGCGGCGTGCGCCGTTAGCCAGTTGGCCCAGTCGGCGATCCCCGCCCCGGTCGTGCACGATGTCTCGAAGACCGTGAGTGACGGGTTGATGCGGAGTGCGTTCGCGCGCAGCGCGGCGATATCGCAGTTGAGGTAGGGGAGGAGGTCGATCTTGTTGATGACGAGAACGGAGGAATTCCTGAACATCGCCGGGTATTTCAGGGGCTTGTCGTCCCCTTCGGTTGTGCTGGCGACCACGATCTTCATCGCTTCGCCGAGGTCGTAGTTCGAAGGGCAGACGAGGTTGCCGACGTTTTCGATGATGAGGAGCCTCACGTGCGTGAGGTCGAAATTCCGGAGCGCGTCGTACACGAGGTTTGCCTCCAGGTGGCATCCCCCTCTGGTCACGATCTGCACCGCCGGGACGTTGTACTTTGCCACGCGCTGCGCGTCGATGTCGGTCTGCACGTCCCCCTCGATCACCGCCACGGCCACGCGCCCGCCGAAATATTCCAGCGTCCGCTCGAGGAGGCTTGTCTTCCCCGCTCCCGGCGAGCTCACGACGTTGATCGCGAAGATCCTGTGCTGTGCAAACAGGAGCCGGTTCTGACGGGCCACCTCGTCGTTCTTTTCCAGGACCTTCCGTTCGATCGTGATGACGCTCATCGGATTCCTTCCCGCTCTTCCACTTCGATATCCTTCACCTGCATCTCCCTCCCGGAGAGTATCGTGAGCGAGCTTCCGCCGCACGAAGGGCACACAAACAGCGTCGGCGCGATGTCGCCGTCGGCGCCGCAGTCGCTGCAGTGCGCCCGGAGCGGGACGTGCTCGATCGCGAGCGTCGCCCCCTCCAGCGGTGTCCCCTGCGTGATCGCGCCGAAGCAGAATTCGAGGGAGTCGGGGACGATCCCCGCCATCTCCCCCAGTCGCAGGCCGACGCTCTTCACTGCGACGTGGTTCTCTTTCGGCAGATGCTGGAGAACGATGTCGACGATGCTCTGTGCCACGGATAGTTCGTGCATAGGCGCTCCGCTTCGCCCCGTTGGGTGAGGAACTGCGTGGAACACGGAGCGTCATCCCCTCACAAGGTACGGGTTCGGGGTGCGATGCGCAAGCAGGTGCTACGATCCCTCCTTTTTCTTCCGTTTCCGCGACAGCGCGATGCCGCCGAACCCGGCGATGACCGCGATGTAGAATCCGAAATCGTACAACCATCCGGTGTTATACGTCTCGTAGATCCTCACGTCCGGACGGAAGAGTCCGACGATGAGCGAGACCGGTGCGATCCACCCGTGCCAGATCCCCGAGAAGAATCCGGCGGGCTCCCGCGGCGTATACGTGCTCGTGCCGGGGAAACATCCCTCCAGAGCGGCGGCGGCGAGCACCGCCAGTACAAGAAGCAGCACTCCTTTGTTCATCGTATTTCGTCTGATGTGTGTGTAATGGTGCCGGTTCCTCCTCTTCACGCTGACGCTTTGTGTGCGACGAGCAGCGGGGTCCCCGCCCCTCCGAAAAGCGGGAGCGCCTCCTCCGGGACTCCGGCCTCACGGGCGTACGCTTCAAGGTTGCGGCGGACGACGCGCGCGTCGCTGAATCCTCCCCTGTGAGCCAGCTCTTCGAGCTCGCGGTCGTCGTAGAAGTTGATACGGGAGGCCATCGGCTCCGGGGCTGCGGGGGTGCCCCGCATGGAGGGATCGCTCCCCAGCAGAACGATGCGCCCCCCGGGGCGGAGGACCCGCCTGAGCTCCGCGAGCGCCCTGACCGGGTCGTCGATGAATCCGAGCACTCCCGACATGACGGCGCAGGTGAACGATCCGTCCGGAAACGGGAGCCGTTCCGCGTCCCCTTCCCGGAGTTCGAGCCTTCCGCTCCTGAGAGAGTCCCTGTTCAGTTCGCCCGCCAGTTGTACCATGGCGGGACTGTGATCGACCCCCGCGGCGGTGCATCCGAGCGCCAGCGCCTGCCTGAGGAAGACGCCGCCTCCGCAGCCGACTTCGAGAAGCCTGTCACCCGCGGTCAGTGCAAGCTCGGCGTGGAGTGCCTTGAATCCCGGATAATGATAGAGGGGATCCCTGTAGACCGACCGAGCCTGATCTCCGGCGGGACGGCGTGCCCGGCGGTCGGTGATCCAGTCCCCGAGCCGTCCCGGTCCCGTGGCCTTCACGACGTGGGCTAATACGCCTCCCGCAAACCACCCCGCGATCTCCTTCTCATCCCCCAGGAGCCGTCCCCACCCGCGGTGTTCGAGCGTCACGAGCGTTCCGGTCCCCGATCGTTCAAACCGTAAACGGATTTCCGTGATCTCCTCCGGGTTCCATGTCGCCTGCCTCCAGCGGAAGGCGGCAAGTGTCCCGCGCTCCCAGGCGGTCACGCGGCCGACTTCAAATTCCCCCTCCGTGATCCGTCCTGACGTCCCCGGTTCGAAGGTCATCCCTTTCCCGCGGAGCGCATAGGCAAGCTCTTCGACGATCGTGTCGAACGCCGCGGCCGGCTCGAGCGCCAGGTCCATTGACGCGCTCATGGTGCGACCGGGGTCCTTTTCTGCGCCGCTCATCGATCCTCCTCTCCCGGATGGTACGGCAGAATCTCACTCAGGATCCTGTCCACCGAATGGACGACCGAAGGGATCGCGGCGCTCACCGCCGGCGAAAGCTCCGTCGTCATGTCGTTCAGGCTCCCGATCGACACGGTCACCAGGTGGATCTCCGGGAGGTTCCCCGTGAGTACCGTCGATTCAATCAGGTCCCGCAGCCCGATGTCGTGAGCGCTCAGCGCGCGCGGAAAATCGCTTGCAAACTTCGGACGGAGCACGCGCACGGTCCCCGGCGGACTGCCGTCCATCGTCGCGTCGATGAGGAGTATTGCGGGGTATTCCTGGAGGTAGGAGAGAAGGTGGAACCCTCCCGTCCCGCCGTCAAGCAGGCTCACGCCCGGCCGCACCCGCCGTCGTTCGAGCTCTCTGACGGCGTGGACCCCCACTCCTTCGTCGCCCATCAGGTAGTTGCCTATGCCCAGAACGAGGACCGTCGGCTGAAGTGTCGTCATCGTGGGAATTATACGGAACGCCGGGGATAAAACAAAAAATGGCGGCCCGGTTTTCCGGACCGCCCCGGGGGGAGTGGTGACCTGCTATTTCTGCCTCTTCTCGACGAACTTCCAGCCTCCCGCCATGGAGGAGATGACCCCCCGTCCCTCGACATAGTCGTGGTAAAAGACGAGGTAGACGTGGACGATCGTAAAGAGGATGAAGAACCACATCATCATATGGTGCCACTGGCGCACCGCGAAGTCCCCCCCCATCAGCGGGACGATCCAGGCGAACATGCGCGGGAGCCAGGAGTCGCTCATCGCCGCGTACATCCCGAACCCCGTGACCGACTGGAACAGGAAGGCCAGGAACGTGAGGAAGTAGGTGAACCCCGCGAGCGGGTTATGCCCGACGGAATCCAGCGGCGTGACCGTCGCCTGCAGGATATCCACCTTGAGGACGTCCACCGCTTCGCGGAGCTGCTCGGGCCGGAAGGGGAGGAAGTTCTGCCACCGCGCGTAGACGTTTCCCACGAATCCCCAGTAGATCCGGAAGAGGAAATTGAAGAAGAAAAGAAACGCCGCGACGAAGTGGATGAACCGGGTGGTCCCGAACCAGTAGCTGTAGGACGCTTCCGAGGCGTTCGCGATCGCCAGGGGCCTGCCGATGAGATATCCCGTCGCGGCGAGCGCCAGCACGACGAGCGCGTTCACCCAGTGATAGAGTCTCACCGGGAGCTGCCACACGTACACGCGGCGGATCGAGAGCTGTTCCATGGGGCCTCCTAAAACGAATCGATCTGGTGGACGTACGTCCCCCGCTCGTCGTACAGGTGCACGGCACAGGCGAGGCACGGGTCGAACGAGTGGATCGTCCTGAGGACCTCCAGCGGCTTCTCCGGATCCCGTATCGGGGTCCCGATGAGCGACGCCTCGTACGCGGAGCGCTGTCCCCGCGCGTCGCGTGGAGACGCGTTCCACGTGCTCGGGACGACGAGCTGGTAGTTGTCGATCTTCTTCTCTTTGATGACGATCCAGTGTGCCAGCGCACCGCGCGGGGCTTCGCTCATCCCCACCCCCTTGGCTTCCGCGGGCCACGTTTCAGGGTCCCACCGCGCGTTGTTGAACATGCGCGTGTCCCCGTTCTTGATGTTCGCCAGGAGCTGCGCGTAGAACTCCTTCGACCAGCCCGCGATGAGCTGCGTCTCGATCCCGCGGGCCGCCGTCCGGCCCAGCGTCGAGAAAAGAGCCGCTACGGGGACGTCGAGCGCCCTGAGGACACCGTTGACCGCCTCCTTCACCTCTTCGCGTCCGGAGGCATAGGCGACGAGGAGCCGGGCCAGCGGGCCGACCTCCATCGCGTGTCCTTTCCAGCGGGGGGTCTTCAGCCAGCTGTACTTTTTCGTCACGTCCAGGTACTCGTACGGCGGCTTCGGACCGCTGTATTTCAGGTGTGTTTCCCCCTCCCATGGATGGAGCCCCGTGGCGTCCCCGCCGGCGTACTCGTACCAGGAGCTGGAGATGAACTCCTGGACCTGGTCCGCGCTCTTCCCGTCGACGGGAAGCACCTCCGCGAGGTTCCTGTTGAGTATTACGCCGCGCGGGAACTTGAAATGCGACGGATCACCGTACCCGTTGACGGGGAGATCGCCGTAGGCCATGTAGTTCTCGAGGCCGCCGCCGATCGCCCCCCAGTCCTTGTAAAAGCCCGCGACGGCGAGAAGGTCGGGGATGTACACCTGGTTCACGAACGCCATCGCGTCGTCGAACAGCTGGCCGACGTGGGCGAGGCGTTCCGCGTTCAGCGCGTTTGCGTCGTCGAGGTTGACGGCGCAGGCGGCTCCGCCGACGAGGTAATTCGGGTGGGGGTTCTTCCCGCCGAATATCGTGTGGACTTTGACGATCTCCTTCTGCCACTCGAGGGCTTCCAGGTAATGCGTCACGCCGAGAAGGTTCACCTCCGCCGGGAGCTTGTACGCGGCGTGCCCCCAGTAGCCATTCGCGAATATCCCGAGCTGTCCGCTCCGGACGAACGCGCCGATCCTCCGCTGGACGTCCGCGAAATACTTCGGCGAGCTCTTCGGCCAGGAGGATATGCTCTGCGCGATCGCGGACGTCTTCGCCGGGTCGGCGTTCAGCGCGCTCACGACGTCCACCCAGTCGAGCGCGTGCAGGTGATAGAAGTGGACGACGTGGTCCTGCAGGTACTGGGCGCAGAACATGAGGTTCCGCACGAGCTCCGCGTTCGGCGGCACGGTGATGCCGAGTGCGTCCTCCACGGTCCGTACGGACGCCAGCGCGTGGACGGTCGTGCAGACGCCGCACGCCCTCTCGGCGAACGCCCAGGCATCGCGCGGGTCGCGCCCCTTCAGGATCCGTTCGAACCCCCTGACCATGGTGCCGGAGCTGAACGCGTCGACGACTTTGCCGTCCTTCACTTCGATTTCCACGCGGAGGTGTCCCTCGATGCGCGTGATCGGGTCGATGACGATGCGGTTGGACATCAGGCGCCTCCTTTCTTCGGATCACCGGAGGTGTCGCTGCTCCTGATCTCCTCCTGGATGAGTTTCCGCTTCCTGATATTGGTGGAGACCGCGTGTGCGGCGATCCCCGCGGCGGTCGCCACGCCGAGCACCACCCCGACATTGTCCGCCGTGGTCTCGATGCCGAACCCGGGGAATGCGGCCAGGTGCTGGTAGAACGGGCCGTTGTCCCAGAAATTCGCTTCGCTGCAGCCGATGCAGCCGTGACCGGACTGGATCGGGTAACTCACGCCGTTGTTCCAGCGTATGACGCCGCAGGAATTGTACGTCACGGGGCCGCGGCAGCCGACCTTGTACAGGCAGTATCCGCGTCTCGCATTCTCGTCATCGAACGATTCGACGAATAGTCCCGCGTCGTAGTTCGGCCTCCGGTAGCATGTGTCGTGAACGCGCCGGGAGTAGAAGGCCCGGGGGCGCCCGAGTCCGTCAAGCTCCGGGATACGGTCGAACGCGAGAAGGTGGACGATCGTTCCGGCCATGACCTCCGCGATGGGGGGGCAGCCGGGGACGTTGATGATCGGTTTCCCGGTGATGATCTTGTGGATCGGGGTGGCGCCGGTGGGATTGGGGTGGGCGGCCTGTATGCATCCGTTGGACGCGCAGCTCCCCCAGGCGACGATCGCTTTCGCTCCCTCGGCGGCCTCCTTCACGATGTCAAGGGCGGTCCGCCCGCCGATGCAGCAGTAGATTCCCCCCTCCTCCGTCGGCACGGAGCCCTCCACGAGCATCAGGTACTCCCCCCGGTATTTCTTCATCGTCGCCTGGAGCGCTTCCTCGGCCTGTTTCCCCGCGGCGGCCTGGAGCGTCTCCGTGTAATCCAGTGAAATCTTGTCGAGGACGATATCGGAGACGATCGGGTGGGAGGAGCGTATGAACGACTCGCTGCAGCAGGTGCACTCCTGGAAATGAAACCAGACGACGGGGAGACGCGGCTTTGTGTCAAGCGATTTGACGACCTGGGCTACGCCCTGTGACTGTATCCCTGCCGCGGCCGCGATCCAGCCGCAGAATTTGATGAAGTCACGGCGCGTGTAACCCTGAAGTTGCGCGTGTTCCCAGATTGTGAGGGGTGGTGCGGCCATAAAGACCTCCGGGTGGTGAGGATTGAATCGTCGGCCGTGCGGTAACAGATCGGAATGGCGTTTCCTCTCAGAGCAAAATCAGTGCCACTCGAATAATTGATTTTGCGCGGGAGGGGAACCGTTTTTCATCCCCGGGGCTGTGGAATTCCGCGGATAGGTAGCGGAATTCCGTTACCGGAACCTCCTCAGGAGAGAAAATCCGCGTCCGCGATCGTCGTATGGTCCTCGGGATCCAGCGCCGGCCTTGCCGAGCAGAGCCTGAATTCCCCTTCAAGCACGAGTGCGTCCCCGAGATGGAATCTGCTCTCCGGATCGGAAAGGAAATCGAGGGATCCCCCGGTGATCGAAACGCGTAACACGCTCTCCCCCCTCATTTCAAACGCCTCAATGACGCTTCCGCGGATCTGACAGCTGTCGGGTTTCGGTGTCATGGCATTCGGTAGGTGTAAGCACGGGGAAGAGTCATTTTTCGTGCCAGGTGCAATCGTCCCCGAAGGGTGAATTCGCGCGCCGGAAATGCGAGAGGGGGGGAGTGAGGGGGAGAGAGGCGTGGGTTTCCCCTTTTGACTGGCGGAAATCCGCCAGGGGGAATGGATAGTGAGGAGAACGGCGGGTCTTGCGGTGGGCCTTCTCTATCCTTCTTCAGGGAGATTATACTTCTTCAGTTTGTCGCGGAGTGTGGAGAGGTTCATCCCCAGTATCCTTGCGGCGTGCGACCTGTTCCCCGTCGCCTCTTTCAGTGCGCCCCGTATCAGGTTCTTTTCCAGGCATGTCACGACCTCGTCGAACGACATCTTCTCCTCCGCAAAGCACCGGTTGCATGCTTTGATCATCAGCTCGAGCGGATTCTCCTCGCGGATCTCTGGGGGGAGGTCGGCGAGCGTTATGGTCCCCCGGGCAAAAAGGGTGATCCTCTGCATGGTGTTCCGGAGCTCCCTGATGTTCCCCGGCCAGGAATAACGCGCGAGCGCCTTGAGCGCATCGTCGGCGATTCCCGGAACCCCGTCGGCGGAGAACCGTCTGAGAAAGTGATTCACAAGCAGGGGGACGTCACCGGCCCTTTCCCGCAGTGGGGGGATGACGAGCGGCACGACGTTGATCCTGTAAAAAAGGTCCGCCCGGAAAAGTCCCCGGGCGACGAGGTCTTTCAGATCGACCTTCGAGGCGGTGATCAGCCTGACGTCCACCGGGATGGGGACGGTGCCGCCGACGCGCATGAGCTCCCTCGACTCGAGGACGCGGAGGAGCTTCGATTGAAGCAGGATCGGAAAATCATCGATGTCGTCGAGAAATATGCTTCCCGTGTGCGCGAGCTCGAAGAGCCCCTTCTTTTCTCCGACCGCGCTCGTGTACGCTCCCTTCGCGTGACCGAAGAGTTCGGTCTCGAGGAGGTCCGGGGGAAGCGCGGCCAGACCGACCTTGATGAACGGATTGCCGGAGCGGACGCTCGTGTGGTGGATGTACTCGGCGACGAGTTCCTTGCCGACCCCCGTCTCCCCGATCAGGAGTATGGAGGAGTCCGACGCGGAAATCGAATTGATCCGCGAGATGATCGTCAGCATCGGATCGCTCTGCGTGATGAGCGATATGGAGTGGACGGAGTGCATGTGGAGGGGGGACCTGATTCCCCGCATAGTACGCAAACGGGCGGGTCAAGTCAAACGGCAGGACGGGGAGGATCTGCCGGGAAGGGAGGAATGCCGCGCGGGGAGCCGCTCCGTTACTGCGTCCGGGTGACCCACCCGTCGAGGATCTCCCCGGCCCGGCGGAGGAACTCCGGAAATGAGCCGGCGGCCTCGGGACCGAGCCCTTCACGGATCATCCCCTTTTCCTCGATCTCCATGCCGAGTATCCGGATTTCCCCCGGGAGGGGTATTCCGAGCTGGCTGCCGAGCGCGAGTATGTCGGGGAGCCCTGCATAGTGGGGCGACACGGAGACGTCCGGCGTGAAATCTTCCCGGTGGAACTCCCGTATCGTGCCGGGGGGGGCGTTTCCCGTCGTCGAGGCGTCGATGATGAGCGCCCGGCGGTACCCCGCGAGGAGGTCGAGGAGTGCGAACCCGGCGACCGGGGATTCGTTGATGTCGATGGCTTCCCTGTACCGCCGCTGGAGCGCGCGGGCGGCGAGGAGGGCGACGCCGTCGTCCCCCATGAGCGTGTTCCCGAGCGCCAGAAGGAGGGCCCGGGGCTGACGGTGTGGCATTCCGTTACCTCCCTATCTCGCGAAGAATCTCCCCCGCCCCGTTTCTCAGTCTCAGCGTGATCGGCATCTGTCCCGGGAGCGAGTGCGTCGAGCACGCGTTGCAGGGATCGTATGCGCGGAACGCCATCTCGATCTTGTTCAGAAGCCCGTCGTTGACGATCCCCCCGTGGATCAATCCCCGGGCGGCTTTGTCAACGCTCATCGCGATCCGCCCGGCATTGTTCTGCGTCGCCACGATCAGGTTGGCCTTCGTGATGAGCCCCCGCTCGTCCGTTTCGTAGTGATGAATGAGCGTGCCCCGGGGGGCTTCGACGATCCCGACGCCGGTTGTCGGCTTCTCCGTGGGGAGCGCCCGGATCTCTTTCCCCGTCAGGAGCGGGTCGTCCGCAAGCTCCCTGAGCGTTTCGGCCGCCTGCAGCATCTCGATAACGCGCGCCCAGTGGTTCGCCAGCGTGTGATGCACAGGCGTTCCTCCGAGCGTCGAGACGAGTTCTTCGCAGGCCTTCTGCGCCTCCGGGGTCGCCATGCCGTCGGAGGCGTTGAGCCTGGCCAGCGGCGCGACGGAGTAGATGCCGCTCCCGGCGCCGTCGGCAAATCCGCTCCAGCCCACCTGCTTCAGGAACGGGAATTTCACGTAGCTCCATGGTTCCACGTGCTCGGCGATGACGTCGAGGTACTTCGCCGGGGCGAACGTTGTGAATTCCTTCCCGTCGGGACCGGTGACGCGGACCTTCCCGTCGTAGAAATTGACCCTGTTGTTCGCGTCGACAAGGCCCATGGAATAGGTCCTGTGCGTGAAATCTTCCGACGTGATGAGCGAAACGTACTTCTCGTTGGCCAGGACGATGTTCTTGAACACGCCGAGCGTGAACCGGGCGAACTCGACCGACTCGTCGGCGAGCTCACGGAGCGCCGGAATCTCCGCTGCGGTCAGCCCCTTCGCCACGCCCCCCGGGAGCCCGAAGACCGGATGGATGATCTTTCCCCCGAGGTGCGTGATGAGTTCCCGGAGCCGTTTGCGCATCGCGATGACCTTTTTCCCCGTTGCCACGCCGACGGTGGAGATCACCCCTGCCACGTTCCGCATCTCTTTCGGCGCGTCGGGACCGACGATGAAATCCGGACCGCCCAGTATGTACACGTGGAGGGCGTGGTCCTCGAGCATGAACGCATTGTAGATGAGCTGCCTGATCTTCTTCGCGCTCGGCGGGGGATCGACGTGGTACAGGTCGTCGAGCGCCTTCGTCGCGGCCATGTGGTGCGCCGTCGGGCAGACCCCGCATATCCTGCTGGTGATCTGGGGCATCTCCTCGGCGGGCCTTCCCAGGGAGAACACCTCGAACCCTCGCAGCTCGGGGATCTGGTAATATGCCTTTTCCACTTCCCCCTTCTCATCGAGGAATATGTCGATCTTCCCGTGCCCTTCAAGCCGCGTGATCGGATCGATCGTGATCCTGCGCCTTGCCGTTCCCCTGAGAGTGTCCGCTGCGCCGCTCTGCATGGCATATCCCTCGCTAGTGGTGATCTTCGATCTTCCGGCGCAACAGCGAGCCGGGGAGTCCGTACCTGTAAAACGTTCCCACCGGGTCGGGGATCGACGCGAGTATCGCGTCGATCCCGTCGGTCTCCTTCGCGCTGACCGAGGAGGCGATCGCGGAGAGCATCTTCGCCCCCTGGTCCCTGACGTTGGATGTCGGGCCGAAGCACCCGCCGCACGGCATGTTTCCCGCGATGCACTGTGCGCCGCAGCCGCCGCGTGTCGCCGGTCCCATGCAGACAACCCCCTGCGCCAGGAGACATGTTCCGGGATCGATGAGAATTTCGTGTGGTCTGTGGAACGCCTGGTACGCGAGATCGGCCGGCTTGGTCTCTTTGCGCGGGCACTCCTCGCACATCGCGGTATCCGGCCCGAGAACCGTCCCCTTCGGCGGGAGGACGCCGGAAAGGAGTGTGTCGATCGCCCCCTTCAGCATCCGGGGGACCGGAGGACAGCCGGGGAGATAATAATCGACGCTGATGACCTGGTCGAGCGTCCTGACCATGGAACGGAATTCCGGGAGCGTGACCGTGCGGCCGTTTTCCGCGGACGTTGTCTGCGGGCGCGTGTGGCCGGTGTTGACGGTGGAGGGGGATTGCTCGTAGACGTAGCGGAGTATCTGCTCCCGTGCGAACTGGTTCGCGAGCCCGGGGATCCCGCCGGTATGCGCGCATGCTCCGTAAGCGATCACGAGCGTGCTCTTCCGCCTCAGGAGTTTCGCCATCTCCTCCTGCTCCGACGTGCGGACCGCGCCGTTGATGATCGAGACGAGTATGCCGCCGTCCGCGATCGCCTCGACGTCGGTCCTCTTGAAATCCATCGCGACGGGCCAGAAAACGATCTCCACGGCGTCAAGAACGCCCAGGATATCCTCCGCCAGGTCCACGATTGACTCCTCGCATCCGCCGCACGATGCACACCAGTAAAAGGCGACTTTCGGTCTCTCAGGCATGGAGGGCCTCCCCCTGTGCGGCGATCGTGTGTTCGAGTTCGTCCATCTCTTCGTCCCACGACGCGAATTTCTCGGGGAGCCCGAGCGGGCCGATCGCCCGGATTCGCTCGGTCATTGCGTTGATCGTGGTCTTCACCTTCTCCCCCTCGGAGGCCGATATCCACTCGAGGTGGAACCGGTCCTCGTGTATCCCCATATCCTTCATCATCCTCCGGAGGAGCCGTATGCGGCGGAGCGCCTTGTAGTTCCCCTCCATGTAGTGGCAGTCGCCCGGGTGACACCCGCCGACGAGGACCCCGTCGGCGCCGCGTGTAAACGCCTGGAGGACGAATTGCGGGTCAAGCCTCCCGGAACACATCACGCGGATGACCCGCGCGTTCGGCGCGTGCCGCAGCCTGGAGACGCCGGCCAGGTCCGCCGCAGTGTACGTGCACCAGTTGCAGAAAAACGCGACGATGCGTGGTTCCCAGCCGTTTGTTTCCTGTTGTATGCCGGTGCTCGCCATGCTCAGCCTCCTGTGGGAACGGAATCTCTCTCCTGCAGCAGCCCGTCGATCTCGGAAAATATCTGTTCGTCTTCGAAGAGGTTCTGCCTGATGGCGCCGGAGGGGCATGTGGCGACGCACGTGCCGCATCCTTTGCAGAGCGCCTCGTTGATGAATGCCTTCTGTTTGACCTCGTCCCGCGTGATGGCGGTGTACGGGCATATTGCGAGGCACGATTTGCAGCCGGAGCAGTCCTTTTCCACCACGTAAGCGGTGTTCGGCTCGAGCTCGATTTCACCGGCGTCGATGAGCGAGAGCGCCTGTGCCGCCGCGGCCCCCGCCTGGGCAACGCTGTCCGGGATGTCCTTCGGCCCCTGACACGCCCCCGCAATATATATGCCGTCGGTAAACGTGTCCACGGGGGCGAGTTTCGGATGGCGCTCCAGGAAGAACCCTTCCGTCGAGCAGGAGATGTTGAACATGCGGCGGACATCCTGCGAGTCGTCCTGCGGCTCCATCCCCACCGCGAGGACCACCATGTCGACGGGGACCCGCCGCACGACCCCGATGAGCGTGTCTTCGACCCGTATGACGAGTTTCCCCTCCTCCTCGGGGCGCGCCGCCCAGTCCGTCACCTCGGCCACCCGTCCGCGGACGAAATGGATGTTCTCCTCAAGGAGCTTGTCGTAAAACTCCTCGTATGCCTTTCCGGCGGCGCGGATGTCGATGTAGAAGTTGTACACCTCGGCGTCCGAGTGCTCCTTCAGGAGGTGGGCGAGCTTGAGCGAATACATGCAGCAGGTGCGCGAGCACCAGCGGTTGGTGTTCCTGTCGCGCGACCCGACGCAGTGGATGATGCCGACCGTCCGGGGATGGCGCCCGTCGCGCAGCACGAGATCGCCCCCTGTCGGACCGGAGGCGTTCACCAGGCGCTCGACTTCGATGGAGCTGTACACGTTCGGGTATTTGCCGTACCCGTAATAGGGAATCCGCTTCGCGTCGAACGTCTTGAACCCGGTGGCGAGGATGATCGTGCCGACCGTGATCTCCCTGATCTCGTCCTTTTGCGTGAAATCGATCGCGTTCCTGTCGCATTTCTCGACGCACGTTTTCTTGCACCGTCCAGACTTGAACTCGATGCACGTGTCGGGATCGATGAGAACGACCTGCGGCGTGGCCTGAGGGAACGGTATGTACACGGGCTTCCGCTTGCTCAGCCCCTGGTTGAACTCGTCCGGCGTCTTCCCCTCTTTATATACGCACGCGTCGATGCACTCCATGCACCCGACGCACAGCTCCTCGGAGACGAACCGGGGTTTCCGTCTCACCTTCACGGAATAATTCCCCACGAACCCGCTCACCTCCGCGACCTCGGAATACGACCAGAGCGTGATGTTCGGGTGGTTCTTCACCGCCGACATCTTCGGCGTCAGTATACACGCCGCGCAGTCGAGCGTGGGGAACGTCTTGTCGAACATCGCCATGTGCCCGCCGATCGTCGGCTCCCGTTCGACGAGCGTCACCTTCTTCCCCGCGTTGGCGAGCGTGAGCGCGGCGTGGATCCCCGAGATCCCGGCGCCGACGACGAGGACGTCCGGGTGAATGCTGACGTGTTTCGTCGCGAGCGAGCGGTGGTGTGCGACGCGCCGGACCGCGGCCCGGACCAGGTCGAACGTTTTTGCGGTCGCCGCTTTCCCGTCCGCGCATACCCAGGAGACGTCTTCCCTGATGTTCACCATCTGGAAGAAATAGGGATTCAGCCCCCCCTTCTCCGTGGCGGTGCGGAACGTGTGTTCGTGGAGGAGCGGCGAGCAGGAGGCGACGACGATCCGGTTCAGCCGGTGCTCTCTGATGTCCGTGATGATGAGTTCCTGTCCCGGGTCGGAGCACATGTACTTGTAATCGCGCGAGACGACGACGTTCGGGAGTGTGCCGGCGAACCGGGCGACTTCCGCGACGTCCACCGTCCCGGCGATGTTGTGCCCGCAGTGGCAGACGTAAAATCCGACGCGGGGGACGTCGCGGCCGTTTGTCTCAGGCATGGGCGTGCTCCTCCTTGAGCGGCGGTATCGCGGGCGTGATCGGAACGAACATCCGCTGGACGCCGAGTTCCCTCGGGGGGATCCCGAGCGCGAGACCGATGAACTGCGTGAAATAGGCGACGGGGATATGCAGCGATTCGCCGAAACGCCTGTTGATCCTCTTCTGGTAGCATTCCAGGTTGTGCTGGCAGAGCGGGCAGCAGGTGAGAATGATATCCGCTCCCCGCTTGGTCGCCTCCTTCAGGAGCGCCCGGTTGAGCCGGAGCCCCGCCTCCTGTATCGTTCCCGTGAGGCTGCCGCCGCAGCAGCGGGTCTTCATCGGCCAGTCCACCGGCTTCGCGCCGAGCGCGCTTACGAGCCGGTCCATTGTCGTCGGGTACGCCGCGTGATCGAACGTCCCGAAGGGACGGACGACCTGGCATCCGTAGTAGCAGGCGACGCTCACCCCTTTCATCGGTCTGACGACGGCCCGGGCGATCCGGTCGATCCCGATGTCGTTGACGAGTATGTCGAGCGGGTGGCGGACCTTCGTGGTTCCCCTGTAGTCAAATCCTCCGCGGTGAAGCGCGTCGCCGACCTCTTTCTTCACCCCTTCGTCCGTCTTCATGTAGTGCTGCGTCTTTTCGAGGACGAGGTAGCAGGCGCTGCAGGGGGCCATCAGGTCTTCCCCGTCCTCTCCGTTGCGCTGCATTCTTTCGGCAAGCGCGAGGTTCCGCGCGGCGAGCGTGAATGCCCTGTTCTCGTCGATCGAGACGTACGCCGTGGCGCCGCAGCAATTCCAGTCCTCCAGTTCTCTCAGGGGGATGTCGAGTTTCTTGAAGACGGCGAGTATCGACTCCTCGTACGGCCGGCCGGTGCTCCGCAGGGAGCATCCGGGAAAATAGAGGTAGCTCATAAGGGGACTGCCTCCTTTCGCGGCGCAGCCGAATCGATCATGTTCCTGAGTTCTTTCATCCCCCTGATCTTCTCCTTCTTGAGTGAAAGGCGTCCGGTGCGGAAGAGGTGGAGCCCGAGCAGGGCCTCTTTCAGCATCTTGAACGGGTTCGTCCTGAGGTACAGCGTGATGAGGAGCCTGCTCTCGGTGTTCCGCCCGTCATGACGGACACGTTCGAAAAACGCTCTCGCGAGGACCGGGATCGGGTTCCTGGCCGGGTAGAATTTGCGCGCGATGGCCTCCCGCTTGAGAGCGTACATGACGTCGGTGATGTGGATCTGGCGGGGGCACTGGACGGTGCACGAATAGCAGGAAGCGCACAGCCATATCGTCAGGCTGTTGAGCACCTCCTCTTTGAACCCCTCACGGGTCATGGCGATGATCTTTCGCGGGGTATAATCCATGTAGTGGCTGAGGGGGCAGGTCGCACTGCACGTGCCGCACTGGATGCAGCTGAGAAGCTTCTGTCCGTACGCCCGTTCGGCGACGTGTTCGCCGAATGCAAGGTCGAGTTCGGATTCGAATTTGAGCCTCCTGACGACGGTTTTCATCGGCGGCGGCGACTTCGATGCTTCGGTCCGTACGGATGGTGGTGTTGGGAGCTTCATGCCTGTCTTCCTCCTGGAGTATCGCTGGACGGGAAAAACGTCACGGTCGCCTCCCGCAGGTCCCCCGGGGCGTCGTTTACGCCGAGGACGGTTTCGACGATGCGGTCACCCCGCGGCGTGAGCGAGATTTGCTCCACCCGGCGGTCCGCGATGCTGATGCGGCGGGTCACAAACCCCCTGTCTTCGAGCGTGCAGAGGAGCTTGGATGTGCGGCTGTCGCTCACCCCCATGTGCCGGGTCAGTTCTTTGACGCTGGCAGGGCGCCGGGTGTGAATGAGGAGGAGGACAAGGAGGGCGTCCGATGAAAGCCTCGTGAGTGACTCGAGGCGTTTCTCCAGCTTTCTGGTTCCTGTCAGGACGCCTATCAATGATTCCGCCTGTGACGTCAAGGAGCCGGCTTTCCTCATTAATGGACAGAATTGAGGGTGAAAATCTCCTCAACTGGCAACAATAGTTATGCCGTGGAAACTATTTCTTCTGATGAACAGTTTTTGCGCCGAATTTCCCGGGAACCCCATTTTCATTTCGTTGAATTCGTCAGCATTCGAGTAGGGATATTCAGCAGGTTCGTTGCTAAAATTGAATCTCCCCCCCCGGTTCGGTATATTTGTGTAATTCATCTCCCTCCCCCACGGTCATCTATGAAGACCGACCCCCAATCATTGAAATCATTCCTCCTTGCGCGGAAGGCGGAGATCGCCGCCGCCCACCGGAGCGGGGCGGACGGGTTTGCCACGTGCGGCGCACTCACGTCGGTTATGGACGAAGCGATCCGCTCCGCCTGCGACTGCCTCCCTGCGGGGACGATGGACACCATTGCGATTCTCGCGCTCGGCGGATACGGCCGGGGTGAGCTCTGCCCTCATTCCGACATCGACGTCATGGTCCTGTGCGAGACGGGGAACCTTCTGGAGCAGGCAAGGGCTGCCGCCAGCACGGTGCTCCATTACCTCTGGGACGCGGGTGTGGACGTGGGGCACAGCGTCCGGACGGTCGAGGAATCGATCGGGCTTCACGGCGCGACGTTCGATTCCTGGGCGTCGATGATCGAAAGCCGGTTTATCTGCGGCAACGGACCTCTCGCCCGCGATCTGTACGCCCGCATGCGGGAGAAGATCGCGACTGCCCCCCCCCTCTGGTTCATCGGGTGCGTGTTCGATGACGTCGGTGCGCGCCATGAGCGGTACGGAACGAGCGTCAAGCTGCTGGAACCGAACATCAAAAAGAGTGCGGGGGGGCTGAGGGACATTCACACTGCGTTCTGGCTCTACAGGGGGACGGACGTGCGGTACTTCATCCCCTCCGACGGCGAAAAGAGCGCCACGAAGGAGTTCCTCGGCGTTCTCCGCGATGCGGGGGGGCTCGAACCCGAAGAGCATGCGGCGGCCCTGCGGGCCTTCGAATTCATGCTCCGCGTCCGCCATGAAATGCACTTCCGCCGCGAATCCCAGCACGACACACTGGAGTACACCCTGCAGAGAGAGGTCGCCGAAGGAATCGGTGTGGCGCCCGGGCCGGGCCTCATGAGCGTGGAGGTCTTCATGCGCGCGTACTACATACACGCGCGGACGCTCAACCGGCTCCTCCAGCGTGCGGGACAGCAGTTCCGGGAGTCGATCGAGCCCCCCCGTTCCTCCGGTTCGTCCGGGACCCGCGTGGGCTCCGCGTTCATTCTGTACGACGACGCCCTGGCGGTCGATCCGTCCGTCAATGCGCTCGCAGGAGCCGAACAGGTGTTCGAAGCGTTTGCGCTTGCGGCCGAGCACGAAGTGGGACCCGACCTGCGGCTTCGCGGCATTCTCGAGCGGAGCGCCGATCTCCTCCGCCCGGCGGATGCGGATTCTCCCGTGCTCGCCTCGTACTTCCGCCGCATACTCCGGACGCACCGCGTCGCCGAAACCCTTCACGAGATGAACGACACGGACGTTCTCCCCCGGTACATCCCTGAGTTCGGGGCCCTTGTCGCTTTTTTCCAGCACAATGTCTACCATTACTATACCGCGGACGAGCATACGCTCATCGCGATCGCGAATGCCGAGAACCTCCGTGAGAAACAGGGAATACTGCGGGAGGTGTTCAGGAATCTCCCGCGCAAGGACGTCCTGTACGCGTCCGTCCTGCTGCACGACATCGCGAAACCCCGCGGCGTCGCCGAACACGAGATCACCGGCGTCGGCATGTCCGCCGCCATACTCAACCGGCTGGGGATGCAGGACGCCGCCGCCGACGTCGGGTTCCTCGTCCGCTGGCACCTCGTGATGGAACAGACGGCGTTCCGCCGGAACATCCACGATCCTGATACGCTGAAGGAGTTCGCCGCCCGGTTCGGGCGCCCCGAACTTCTCGACTACCTGTACGTGCTCACGTACGCCGACCTGTCCGCGCTTAACGCCGGGGTCTGGACCGAATGGAAGGCGGCGATGCTCCAGGAGCTCTACCAGGGGGCGGCCGAAGTCCTGCGCCGCAATCTGACGGGGGCCGAGATCGACACGTTCCACCGCGAGAAGACCGACGAGGCCGCGGAGAGCGTCGTGGAAGCCCTGCGCGGCTCGATTTCCGGTGAGCGGGTCCGGCGCCACATCGCCGGTGTGGGGAACGCGTCGTATCTGGCGCTCTTTTCTGAACAGGAGATCGGGGAGCACATCCTGAAAGGGGAGGAGGCCGCGCCGGTGTCGGCCCTCTTCGCGCGTGCCGCCGCCCATACGGAGATCACCGTGATCGCGCGGGACGCGCCGTTTGCGCTTTCGAAATTCTGCGCCGTCCTCTCCGCGAACGATGCGGACATCTTCGATGCGAACGTCTTCACGCGGGACGACGGACTCATCATCGACCGCTTCCGCGTCACCGACTCGGGGACGAAGATGGGACTGGAACAGCGGCGCTGCGAGAAGATCGGGGGGGATCTCCGGCTCGTGATGGAGGGGACGCTGGATATCGGCACGCTCTTCAGGGAGCACGACAAGAAGTGGAAGCGCCGGCCGAAGGCCCCCGCAAACCCCATGGTGAAGCACGACGTCCGCTTCGAGGAGAATCCGCACTACACGATCATCGACGTCTACGCGCCCGACTCCGTCGGTTTTCTCTACAGGGTGACGGAGACCATGTCGGAGCTCGGCCTCGACATCTACTTTGCGAAAATCGCCACGCGCGTGGACGGCATCGTCGACGCGTTCTACACGCTCGACAGGAAGGGGAACCGGGTCACGGACCCCGCGGCGCGGGAGGCGATCCGGGAGAGGATCCTCTCGACGATCCGGCGGCTTGCCGGGGAACAGCTCGACCGCACGACATGAACGCAAAGCCCATAGGGGTGTTTGACAGCGGCATCGGCGGCCTCACCGTCGTGCGCGCGCTTGCGGCGCGCCTGCCGAACGAGAACATCGTGTACTTCGGCGACACCGCCCGGGTGCCGTACGGCCCGAAGTCTCCGACCGTGGTCAGGGAGTATGCGATGCAGGACGTGGACTTCCTCGTGTCGAAGGAAGTCAAGATGGTGGTGATCGCCTGCAACACCGTCTCGGCGGTCGCGATCGACGTCGTCCAGAAGCGCGCCCGCGTCCCGGTCGTCGCCGTGATTCTCCCCGGGGCCCGCGGCGCGGTCCAGGCGACGAAAAAGAAAAGAGTGGGGGTGATCGGCACGATCGCGACGATCAACAGCGGGGCGTATACGAACGCGATCCGTCAGATCGATCCGGAGATCCGGGTGTTCGCCCGGGCGTGCCCGCTCTTCGTCCCGCTGGCGGAAGAGGGATGGATCGACCACAAAGTGACCTCCCTCGTGGCGAAGGAGTATCTCTTTCCTCTCACGCTCGAAAAGATCGACACGCTGATCCTGGGATGCACGCACTATCCGGTCCTGCGGGGTGCCATCGCGGCCGCGGTGGATCCCCGCGTCGCGCTCATCGATTCCGGCGAAGCGGTCGCCGCGGAAGTGGAGCGGGTGCTCGGGGAGAAGGACCTGCGCAACCCGAGCAGGCAGAAGCCGAACCTCGAGTTTTACGTGAGCGACCTCCCCGCAAGGTTCACCGAGGTGGGGGAGAGATTTCTCGGTCGCAAAATGGGGAGGGTGCACAGAGTTTCAGGATTTTGAGATATCATCAGGGAGGTATCCATGGGTGTCCGGCCGGTTCTCCTTCTCGGCAATCCGCTCCTGCGGGCGGCGTGCGTGCGGGTCAAAAAATACGGCACCCCCGATCTCCTGGCGCTCGTGGCGGACCTGACCGACACGCTCCTCGATTTCCGTCTGCGGCACGGGTTCGGGCGGGGGATCGCGGCCCCCCAGATCGGGGATACGCGGCGCGTGATCGTCATCGACACGGGGGGGGACAACGGCGGCCCGCGCGCGATCGTGAATCCCGAAATCGTCAGGAACAGCCGTCAGATGATGACCCTCTGGGACGACTGCTTCAGTTTCCCGGATCTCGCGGTGAAGCTCAAACGGCACCTGTCTGTCGAGGTGCGGTACCGCGACCCGGAGGGGAAAGAGCACCTCCTGAAGGCGCGCGGTGCGCTCGCCGAGCTCCTTCAGCACGAGATCGATCACGTGAACGGAGTCCTCGCGCTCGACCGCGCGGTCGATTCGAAGCATATCGTCTACAAGACGGAGCTCGAGAAGGTAAAGAGAGGGTCGGGGCGGAAGGAAATGTGAGTGCGCCGGTGCTGGGCGAGGCCTGTCCCGCCGCTCTCAGGCGGGACCTGTCCCGCAGCTTTTATGCGGGGCGCTTCCCCCAGTTGGTCTTCAGGCAGTAGGCGAATATCTTCTCCGCGTATCCGGAGAACGCCGGGAACGTGATGCCGCTCCCCCGGAGCAGGCCGTCCGTGTTTTTCGAATCGAAGAGCCTGTCGATACTCACGTACGGGAGCAGCGTATCGAGCTGATCCAGGAGGGCTTCTTCCCTGCCGTGCGTGAGCGTTCTCCTCCGCTCGAATTCCTCCCGCGTGACGAATTCCATCCGGCGCGGCTCCCCGAGCGGCGTGTGGCGGTCGAAGTACGCCGTCGCGCCGTTGACGACCTCTCCCAGCGGCGCCGCTCGGCCGGGACCCGCCGTGACGTGACAGACCTTTCCGTTCGCCTCCTCCAGCGCCATGATGTGCACGATGACGTCGTCGACCCAGTCGATCGGGACGAGGTCGAGCTTTGTGCCGGGAGTCCCGGGGATGAATGTGAGAAGCCCCTTCTGGAGCAGCCGGAGCGGGATGTAGATCACGTTGAACGAGCTTGTGGCGCCCGTCCGCGAATCGCCGATGATGATGCTGGGGCGGAAGACGACCGCCGGTATGCGCGTGAAATGCTCCCGGACGATCCGCTCCGACTCGCACTTGGACTGCTCGTACGTGTTGAAGAACCGCTGCCCGGCCTCCAGCTCGTCCTCGGTGACGATTCCCGCGCGCTGGCCGGAGACCGACGACGTGCCGATGTAGACGAACCGTTTCAGCCTCCCCCGCGCCGTGCACCGTTCCGCGATCGCGAGTATCGTTTTCGTCCCTCCGCCGTTCACCCGCCGTGCCTCTTCGATCGGATGATCGAACCTGATCGTCGCGGCGCCGTGTATGATGTACGTCGTCTCCGCTTCGAGCGCGCCGGTCTGCCGGGCCGTGAGGCCGAACCCCTCGAGGAGGACGTCCCCCCGGATCCCCCGGATTCTCTCCCGCGCGCCGGGAATCCCCTCCGACTCTTCCACGCGGCGCGCGATCGCGTCCACGCGGGAGGCGGCGTCCGCATCGTCCTCCCCGCGGACGAGGAGCGTGACGACGCAGTCCGGAAACGCCCTGAGGAGCCGGGGGATGAGCTGCGTCCCCACGAATCCCGTTCCCCCTGTCATGAATATATGTTCGGCCATGGAATACCGTCCGCGGTGTGCCCGGGTGCGTGAACCTGACAAAATACGGTTTCCCGGCTGCTTCGGCAATTGGAATCACGTGGAAACTTTGCTATATTTTTTTCTATGCCGTTCGTACCGTCCTATATCGCCCTCCACCGGACAGGCGAACTTCGCAGCCGGGCGGCCGCGCTCCGCGCCATGCTCGCCTCGTGCACGATCTGCCCGCACGATTGCGGCAATAACCGGCTGAAGGGGGAGATCGCGCGCTGTTATTCGGGGGAGCTTCCCGTTGTTTCCGCGTACACGCCCCACTTCGGCGAAGAGCCCGCCCTCGTGGGGACGCACGGGGTGGGGAACATCTTTTTCGGGAACTGCAACCTCCGGTGCGTCTACTGCCAGAACTACCTCATCAGCCAGAACCACAGGCTCGAAATCAAAAACGAGACGACGATCGACCGGCTCGCCGCGATGATGATCGAGCTCCAGGAGAAGGGGTGTCACGCGATCGGATTCGTGTCCCCCACGCACTTCGTCCCCCAGATCGTCATGGCGCTCGAGACGGCCGCGGGCGCGGGGCTCCGCCTCCCCCTTATCTACAACACCAACGCCTACGATTCCGTGGAGGTCCTGCGCCTCCTCGACGGCGTCATGGACATCTATCTGCCCGACCTGAAATACGGCGACGACGCGATGGGGCGGGAATACTCGAAGGTCGACGGCTACGCGGCGCACGCCCGCCGCGCGGTGATCGAGATGCACCGCCAGGTCGGCGACGTTCCGGTCATGGGGGACGACGGCCTTGTCAAGAGGGGGCTCATCATCCGCCACCTCGTCCTCCCGAACGACATCGCCGCAAGCAGGGAGACCCTCACATGGATACGGGACACGCTGGGACCGGACACGACGCTGAGCGTCATGTCGCAGTACTTCCCCACGCACCGGGCGCTGACGATGCCGCTCCTCGACCGGAAGATCCGCGAGAGCGAATACATGAAGGTGCTTGCCCTCCTCGAAAAGCTGGGGATGGACAACGGATGGGCGCAGGAGTTTGAAGCGTCGGACTACTACAGGCCGGAATTCGGGGACAGGGAACGGCCCTTCAAAGGGGAGGCCGACAACGACACGAGCGATGTCGCCCAGACCGGCAGCTTGACACAACCGTCATCAGGCTCCGCCGCATGAGAGGGTGGTGAACCCCGGTCCCGCTCTGGTTTCAACGACTGACAACTGACAATCCTGAAGGGGGAAACGATGGGAAAAGGCGTCATGTTGGCCGTCATGCTTCTTCCGGGGGCGGTGCAATCCGGGGCACAGAGTCTTCCGCTCCCTCCTTCACAGCTTCGCAGCCACTCGATAAGCATCATGGGGGGCTGGTCGGCGCCCCTCTCCCACGATGGATTGACGGGGAACTGGGGCCCCGGTCCGGGGGCTTCGATCGAGTTCCTGACTGCTGCGAGCAGGTTTCTCGCGTTCGGCTTTGACCTGGAGGGGTCCGCATTCTGGTTCAAGGGTCCCGGCTGGGCGAACGCCTACCCCTCCCTTCCGTTCAGAAATCCTCCTGTCGCCCAGATCGTCGCCGGCGTCGTGGGGCGGTACACGATCGCTCCCGGCAGGAAGCTCACCCCCTATGTCGGCGCGGTCCTCGGACTCTCGCACGTGACGGGAGCGGAATACAGGGTGGACACGGATTCCGGTCGCGTATCGTACTATTATATCCCCTTCCAGACGAGGCTCGCCGCGGCGTTCTACTGCGGGTTCGAGTACCGGTTCACCCGCTCGTTCGCGTTCGACGCGGAGGCGCGGGCGGTGGAGGTCATCGACGACCCCGACGTCGGTGCTGTCGCCGTATTTCGCGGGGGTTTCAGGTTCTTCTTCTGAACAATGACAATGGAACAGGAACACCTTCTCTCGATATTCCGCGACTCCGAGGCTCTTCTGGAAGGGCACTTCCAGCTCACCTCCGGGCTGCACAGCGACCGGTATTTTCAGTGCGCCCGGGTGCTGCAGTATCCGCACTACACAGAGCTGCTCTGCGGCGAGATCGCGAAGCAGTTCCGGCCTGCGGGGATCGATGTCGTGGTGGCGCCCGCCCTCGGGGGAATCGTGGTCGGACAGGAAGTGGGGCGCCAGCTCAGGGCGCGCACGATCTTCGCCGAGCGGAAGGACGGCCTCATGCAGCTCCGCAGGGGGTTCCGGATCACGCCGGGGGAAAATGTCCTCGTGTGCGAAGACGTCGTCACGACGGGCGGATCGGTGTCGGAGGTGATCGCGCTGGTCCGGGAAGGAGGGGGGAAAGTCGCAGGTGTCGCATTCATCGTCGACAGGAGTGCCGGGAAAGTGAAGTTTCCGATGGATCCCGGCGGGATTCAGTACTCGCTGATGACGATGGATGTCGTCGCGTACCCGCCGGAGAGCTGTCCCCTCTGCGCGAAAGGAATCCCTTTCGTCAAACCGGGGAGCAGGGGGAATACGTGAGCCCGGCGGACCGCCGGTCGGAATTGAAGCTTCTCTCGCGCGAGGTCCTCTACACCGGACGCGTGATCGACCTCCTGGTCGACCGGGTGGAATACCCTTCGGGAAAGGCGGGGATCCGGGAGATCGCGCGCCACCCCGGCGGCGCTGTCGCCGTTCCAATCCTTGAAGACGGGAATGTGCTCCTCGTGACGCAGCTCCGGTATCCTCTCGGAAGGAGAATCACGGAGCTCCCCGCGGGCAAGCTCTCCCCGGGGGAGGATCCGCGCGAGGCGGCGCGCAGGGAGCTGGAAGAGGAAACCGGGTATGGTGCTTCGTCGCTCGAACACCTCGCCACGGTCTACACGACCCCCGGGTTCTGCGACGAGGAGCTCCATCTCTATCTCGCGCGCGGTCTCTCACCCGTCCCCGGGGGAGCGCGACGGGAGGAGGGAGAGCTGACGATGACCGTGGAATCCCTGCCGTTCGGCGAAGCCGTCGCGCGTGCGGTCAGGGGGGAATACCCGGACGCCAAGACGATCATCGGCCTGCTTCTCGCCGAAAAGAGGCTCATGCAGGGGGAGCCGTAGTGTATGCCGTTTGAGAACATCATCGTCGATTTCGACGGGACAATCAGCGATTCGCGGAGGGACATTGCGGGGGCGCAGCTCTGGGCTCTCGGGCAGCTCGGCGTGACCGGGTACCGCGAGGAGGATCTCTATCCGTTTATCGGTTTGCCCCTCGCGGAGACGTTCCGGCGCCTGCTTCCCGCTGCGATGCACGACCGTATCGACGAAGCCGCTGAGCTTTATTCTGAATATTATCCCCCCCGCTCGCTTCTTACGACCCGGCTCTTTCCGGGGGTCCGCCGGACGCTCGAACGCCTGCGCACGCGGGGAAAGAGAATTGCCGTGGCCTCGACAAAGCGCGGCCAGGGGATCCGCAGGGCTACCGATCACTTCGGCATCACCGCCTGCTTCGACAGGCTGCAGGGGAGCGAAGGGCTCCCCTTCAAGCCCGACCCGGCGATAATCAACCTGATAATGCATGAGGAAGGGTGGGCGCCCCCTCTCACCCTCATGGTGGGTGACACGTCGATGGACGTCCTCGCGGGAAAGAACGCGGGGATCGCGACGTGCGGCGTGACATACGGCGCAATGACCCTGGAGCAGATCCGGGCGGCGGGGCCGGATTTCATCATCGGGGAATTCGCCGGCCTTCTTCCCCTTGTCGGCTGACAGACCGTGACCTGGATATGAACGCAGTCGAGCTGATCCGCAGGAAGCGTGACGGCGGCGAGCTGACGCTCGACGAGATCCGGTACCTGATCTCGGGGTACGTCACCGGAGACGTGCCGGACTATCAGATGTCGGCGTTCCTGATGGCGGTCTATTACAGGGGGATGAGCCCGGAGGAGACCGCACGGTTCACCGACGTCATGCTCCGCTCGGGCAGCACGATCGATCTCTCCTCGGTTCCCGGGCGGAAGGTGGACAAGCACTCGACGGGCGGCGTGGGGGACAAAGTCTCCCTGATACTCGCCCCCATGGTCGCAGCGTGCGGCGTTGCGGTCCCGATGATATCGGGGAGAGGGCTCGGGCACACGGGGGGGACGCTTGACAAGCTCGAATCGATTCCCGGGTTCCGGACCGGGCTCTCGATCGAAGAGTACAAGGCCGTGATACGGGAGACCGGTCTTGTCCTGAGCGGCCAGACGGCGGACGTCGTCCCCGCCGACCGCAAAATGTATGCTCTCCGCGACGTTACCGCGACGGTCGAATCGGTCCCCCTGATCGCCGGCAGCATCATGAGCAAAAAGCTCGCCGAAGGGATCGATGCGCTCGTCCTCGACGTCAAGACGGGAAACGGCGCGTTCATGCCCTCCCATGACGCCGCCGTCGCGCTGGCCTCCGCGCTCGTGGACATCGGCACAAAATGCGGGAAGGAAACGCTGGCATTCATCACCGGCATGGACCAGCCTCTGGGGACGGCGGTCGGCAACTGGCTTGAAGTCGCCGAATCCATCGAGTGCCTCAGGGGGAAGAACGTCCCGGACCTCATGGACCTCACGTACGTGCTCGGCGGCGCGATGGTCCACCTGGGCGGCAGGGCCGCAACGATCGCAGAGGGGATCATGCAGTGCCGTTCGGCGATCTGGTCGGGGAGAGCGTACGAAAAGTTCCTGCAGGTGGCGGAGCGGCAGGGGGGGGATTCGTCTTTTCTCCGTGAGCCGGCCCGGTACCCAATCTCCCGGTATTCACTGGATGTCCGCGCCCCCTCCTCGGGCTACGTCACCGGCTTTGATACGCGGCGGATCGGCGTCATTGCTGTCGAGCTCGGCGCGGGGAGACTGAAGGTGGGCGACCCCGTCGATGCCGCTGCCGGGATCATACTCGGCCGCAAAATCGGCGACGCCGTGAGCACGGGTGACGTCATCGCCGTCGTCAGGTCCGAGCGTGACGGCGCCGCGGAGCGTGCCGCACGCGAATACTGTTCGTGCGTCACTATCGGAAATTCACCGCCGGAGAAGACCCCGTGCGTGAGAGCCACTGTCGATAGAGATGGCGTCCATTCCTGGAATACCCCCGTCTCATTTTGATCTTTTGAGAAAAATCTTATATTTCCACTGATTTTCTAACGAAGGGAAATGCTATGCCGGTTGTTACGTTCTACAACGAGCACCGATCGATCGAGGTGGAAGCGGGGGCGAACCTCCGTCTCCTCATGAAGAAGACCGGCGTCTCGCCGTACGGGGGGCTTGATGCCCTTCTGAACTGCCGCGGGCACAACTTCTGCGGCACGTGCGCCGTGGAGGTTGTGGACGGGAAGGGAGCGTCGGCGAGGACCCGCGAAGAGGAGGGGACGCTTGCCGGCAATCTTGCGATTGCGCATACCGTGGAGAAGAACATACGCCTTGCGTGTCAGACGGCGATCACGGGGGACATCACGGTCAAAACACATCCCCCCCGTCCGGTCGATATCAGGGAGACAAAGCAGAGGATCGCGCTTCTCGGCATCGCGGCGGCGTTCCTGCTTGTGTTCCTGGGGATGTTCGGGTTCCTCTTTTTCGATATGATCAAGAGGTTTTGATATCCTTCATTCCGTCCGCTCCCCCCGGCGATCGTTTTCTGAGCACGTCGAGCATCGCCTGGTGTATGACGCCGTTCGAGGCGAGGACCTTCTTCCCGTAGATGCTGAGGGGCGCCCCCTCGAAGTCGCTCACGGTTCCCCCCGCCTCCGTGACGAGAAGTATCCCCGCGGCCATATCCCAGGGGTGCAGGTTCACCTCCCAGAACCCGTCGAGCCTCCCCGCAGCGACGAAACAGAGGTCAAGCGCCGCCGAACCGAACCGCCGAATCCCCTGCGCCTCCATCAGGAAATCCACGAAGTGTTCCACCGCCATTCCGGGATTCTCCGCGATGTCGTACGGGAACCCCGTCATGAGAAGGCTGTTGATAAGCCCCGAAGTCGCCGACACCTTCATCCGCTTCCCGTTCATGTACGCCCCTCTCCCCTTCTCCGCGGTGTACAGAACGTCGCTGTTCGGATCGTAGACGACGCCCGCGATGATCTCTCCCCTGTGCTCTATTCCTATCGTGACGCAGAAGACGGGGAGCCCGTGCAGGAAATTCGTCGTGCCGTCAAGCGGATCGATGATCCACCGGTACGCGGCATCCGGGGCGCTCGTGCCGCTCTCCTCGGCGAGTATCCCGTGACCGGGATAGTGGCGCCGGATGATCCCGATGATCCGCTCCTCGGATCCTCTGTCGATCTCCGAGACCAGGTTCCGCTCCTCCCCCTGTTTCGTCTCGACGTTCCGGACTCTGCCGACGCTGTATCTGAGAAATTTTCCCGCTTCGCGGGCTGCTTCGATGGCCACGTTGATCATTGCGCTGTGCCTGCTCCCTGATGATGGATCATGATAACGAATTGCGCTCCCCCATGCCAGCGGCTCCGGCGCCTGAATGCGGCGCCGGCTCCGGTTTTGTTTCTCTCAGCCGATTTCCGTAGGTTACGCGTCACCCAGAAACGGAGCAGCCATGCGTAATGCACTTATCCTCCTCACGGCGTTTGCATTCCTTGCCGGATGTTCCCCCACCGATCGGCGTCCCACCGGCCGCGTGCCGGTCCGGATCGACGATCTTGCGATCCGCGTCCGGGATGGGAGCCGCTCATACATGCAGTCCGACAGGGGAGGGGCGTTCCTCACCGGCGTCGTGGGTGACGGGAAAGATGCCGACGCATGGTCCCTCGGCGGGGCCGCGCTGCTGAAAGGATTCAGCGTCGACTGGACCGGCAGGCAGAACGGCGATCCTCTCGATTCCGCGTGCATCCTCCCGTATGAGACCGTGAGATACTACCGGGGGGGCGTTTCGGTCCGGCTCTCGGGACTCGAAGCCGGCGGCGGCGTGCACGGGTTTACTGTCCGCGTAACGCTTCCGGCGCCCGGAAACATCGGGCTCCATGCCTCACCCGGAGAGGGACGGCCCGCCGCGTCGCTGCCGCACCAGTGGGCGCGCCAGTCTGCGGGAGGGGAGACGATCATACTCACCGGGGGAGAAGGCTGTTCGGTAACCGGGGACGGCGTCGCCGTCGACGGGACGGCGGGAGCCCTCTTCCTCGTCTGCGCCCTTCCCCCGGGAGCCGGCAGGGAAATCGCCTCCCTCCTCTACGGCCGGGCGGATTCGCTTCTTGCCGCCCGGAAAACGCGGATGGAAAAGCTTCTCAACGCGTCCTATTTCCGGAGTTCTGACGACACGCTTGACGGCGCCGTGCACTGGATGATGCTTGCGCTCGACGGGCTCATGATCGACCGGCGCGACACATTTGCGGTCGCGGGAATCCCGTGGGACGGGTCGATCAACGTGCGGGACAACGCCCAGTCGGTCGCGGGACTGGGCCTCGCCACGGGGGAGTACGCCCGCACCGCGGCGATCCTCCGGTCGCTCTCCCGCTACCAGGACACGCTCCGCAAGAGCCCCTCGTTCGGCCGGCTCCCCGACCGGATCGTGGACGGCCGTCCGTTCTACAACGGGGCGGACGTGACGCCGTGGTTTGTGCGGGAGCTGTACGAGCAGGTCGTGAACACCGACGACACGACGCTCGTGCGGGCGCTCTATCCGCTTGTCACGAGAAGCATCGACGGTACGTTGAAATCGCACGCCGACAAATTTAATCTCCTTGTCCACGGCCCGCGCGAGACCTGGATGAAGGACGTCGACCGGGGAAACAGGGCGGTGGAGGTCCAGGTCTCCTGGTATTTCCAGCAGCTCATCGGCAGGTTCATTGCCTCGTACCTCGGCGACTCGGTCGCCTCGCGCCGCTGGGAGGACCTGCCGGAGAAGACCGCCCGGAATTTCACGCTCCTCTTCGCGGATACGACCGCGCATACGCTCGCAGATCATCTCAATGCGGACGGGTCCCGTTCCCCGGAGATCCGCCCGAACGCCGTGATGTGCCTCGAAATGCTCGACGACGAGTCGATGCGTCACGGCGTGACGCATGCCGCCGTTGCGGAACTCCTTACCGGTGACGGCCTGCGCACGCTTGCTCCTTCCGATCCGCGCTATACGGTGTCGGCACCCTCCGGGGGGGCGGGATACAACGGACCCGTCTGGTCGTGGCTCGCGGGACCCCTTTCGTACGCGCTCACGCGGTACGACCGGCAGGACGTTGCGTATCCGGTCACGCACAGGATGGCGGCCGCGGCGCTCGGGACCGGGATGGCGGGGACGCTCCCTGCGCTTTGCGATTCCTCCGGACGCGGTGGTGAGGCGTCCCTGAGCGGCATGTCGGAATTCATACGGAGCGTGTACCAGGACTACCTCGGCGTGCGGGTTGACCTCGCCTCGGGGACATTCGTCCTCCAGCCCAAGCTCCCGGCCCCTCTCTCCCTCGTCCAGTTCACCGTCTATGCCGGGAGCGTCCCCGTGGAAGTGGAATACAGGAAAGGGAACGCCAACACGCGGCTCTACCTGAACGCCCCCGGGTTGCCCGCGGAGCTGAAGGTGAGCCTCATCTGGATGATGGACAACGGCGATGCGTGGCGCGGGTCGTTCCGCCTGGGGGGGGAAGTTCCCGTTGCGATTGTTCTCGGTGATGACGACGCGGTCATGTACCAGGGGGACAGCCGGGGAGAGTTGGAGGGGAAGAGGAAGCTGAAAGGGTTTTCGCGGAAGTCCGAATCGTCGGATCTTGCCCCCGTCCGGTGACGGCGCGGGGCGTCCCGTGCGGGCGCTCTACGCCGCGCCCGCGTCCCCCTTCCGCTTGATCGAGAGCGATTTCTTGAGCTGCTCGAGCCGGGTTCTGTTCATCCGCACGCGGACCGTTATGCCGTCCCCGTCGTACTTCTCCTCGAGGATCTCCCCGCTTTCGTGAATCCGGGAGACGAAATCGTATTCCCCCTGGCCGAACGAAAGGGTCTCCTCCGCGACGGTCCCCTCGAGAAGTGCGACGATCGCGTCGGAGAGCGCGGACATGTTGATGCCGCGCTCCGCCGCGATGCACACCGCGCGGGGGAAGTTCGTCGTCACGTAGGCGATCATGTTCCTGTTGGCCAGGAGATCGACCTTGTTGAACGCCATCACCGTCGGTTTCCCCTGCGCGCCGATCTCCTCCAGCGTCTCGTTGACGACCGCGATCTGCTCTTCGAAGAGCGGGTGGCTGACGTCGATGACGTGGAGCAGGAGATCGGCCTCCCGTACCTCGTCGAGCGTGCTCTTGAACGACGCCACCAGGTTGTGCGGCAGCTTGCGGATGAATCCGACGGTGTCGGAGAGAAGGATTCTGTGCGCCGGGGTGAGCGAGACTGCCCGGACGGTGGAATCGAGCGTGGCGAAAAGCCGGTCTTCGGCCGCCACGCCGGCGCCGGAGAACCAGTTCAGGAGCGTCGACTTCCCCGCGTTGGTGTACCCGACGAGCGCCACCCGCGGGAACTGCTCCCTCCCTCTCCGCTGGACCTCCCGTTCCTTGCCGATCTCCCGGATCTTCGCGGACAGGTGTGCGATCCTCGTCCGTATCGCCCGGCGGTCGGTTTCGATCTGCGTTTCGCCCGGCCCCTTCGTCCCGATTCCCCCGAACTGCTTTGAAAGGTGCGTCCACTGCCGCGTGAGCCGCGGGAGCATGTACTGCAGCTGCGCGAGCTCCACCTGCGTCTTCGATTCATTCGTCCGCGCGCGCGAGGCGAAGATGTCGAGGATGATCCCGCTCCTGTCGATGATCTTGCACTTGATCAGCTTCTCCAGGTTCCGCACCTGGACCGCGGAAAGGTCGTCGTCGAATATGATGATGTCGATCTCCTTCTCCTCCGCGAGGTAGGAGAGCTCCTCGGCCTTCCCCCGGCCGATAAAAAAGGCGGCGTTGATCGCGCGGCGCGCCTGGAGGATCTTGAGGACGACTTCGGCGCCGGCCGAGTCCGCAAGCCGCGCGAGTTCCTCGAGGTAATCCTCCACCTGTCCGCGGCGGTCGGACGGCGTTGCGACGCCGACAAGTATCGCCCGCTCGTGCGTTCCCGTTCTCGTCATCGTCATCCGGCATCCCCCTCTGTGCCCCGTGTGCCCGGAACGCGTCCCACCGCCATCTCGGCGACGGCGAGCAGCGCCGCGAGCACGACGAAATCCTTCCACAGCTCCACGCCGAAGCGCGATTCGCGCACGGTCTCCGCCGCCCGCTCCGGACCCATCGTCTGTATCCTGCCCGGTCCGATTCCCGCGCGCTTTTGGAATTTCTCGATATCGTCCCCCGTCGCCGGCCTCATGTCTGACTCGCCCGGGGAGATGTTGACGGCGAGCGCGGCGATGTCCGCGGTGTTCCCCCCGGAGGCGTCCCCCCGTGCGCGGGAGAGCCGGTACACCCCCGTCTCCTGCGCACTCCCGCCGCTGAATCGTGCGGTTCCCGTCCCCGCCTGGAACTCGGGAACGACTTTGCGTGTGTGTCCGTCGGGCGTCGTGAGCGTGTAGGTATCCCTGTCCGTAAACGAGCGGAGGTTGAGCGCGAATTCGATCGGGTCGCCGGGCTCGAGCGCCTTCTGGGCGGTCAACCGGGATCCCGTGTATGCGACGGCCCTGTGCATCAGCGGCGTGAAGAGTCCCTTGACGGGAAAATCAGACCAGGAGGTTCCGGCCTCGACCGCGAAGAGGAGAATGCGGCCGGTCCCGGCTCCGTAGTCGGTGAGGAACGCGTTGCCGTTGGTGAGCCCGATGACCCTCGTGCCCCGTTCCCCCGCGGAGAGGGGGAGGGACGTCGTGATCCTGGGTGACTCGATCTCGTTCTTCCCCCTCCCCCGCTCCGCGTCGAACAGCCCTTCGAACAACGGGTGGGCATAGTCGACCGAGGAGAACGAAATGAAGCTTCCCGCCGCCGCCGTGACCGGCCCTCCGCCGGGGGGCGGCAGCCCCAGGTCCCTGAAGAGCCCGGCGTCGGGGGGCTGCGCGCCCGGGCCGGGGAAGAGTATCAGCCCTCCCCCCTCGCGGACGAACCGGGCGATGGTCCTCGACCCTGATCCGGTGATCCCTTCGAATCCGCAGATGACGATGGCGTCGGTGCGCGTGAGATCCGCGGACGCGAGCCCGGCGTTCATCCCCTCCGCGGCGGCGATGTTTCCCGAGAGGAGCGAGTCTCCCCCCAGCGTCAGCGCGAGCGTGGCGAGCCGGGTCGAACCGGAGGCGGGACCCGTAAGGAGGACGTTGATATGCTCCGGCACCGCGACGACGAACGCGTACGTGTTGTCGGCGTCGAATCCGTCGTCCTCGATCTGTACCGAGCACGCCAGTATCCCCCGCCGCTTCACCATGAACGGGAAGACGGGGTGAATCATCCCCCGCGGGGGGATGTCCACCGACCGCTGTGCGACCCGTGCGCCCTCCGCGTACAGGCTCGCGACCAACCCCCGTACCGCCTGGTCCCCCGTGTTGCTGATCTGCGCCTGGAACTGGACCGGTTTCCGGTCCGAGATGATCTTTGTCAGTATCTCTCCCCCCGTGACGCCGGTATTGTCGTGCCTGAGCGGCGGGGAGGAGCAGAGAAAGAGCGTCGCGCGCGGGTCGAACGATTCCGCGCTGTCGCGGGGGGTCTCGCGCGGGAGGAGCTGCGTTGCCTGTCCGTCGCCGACGAATATCACCTCGAGGTTGGCGTCGGGGGAGGTGGCGAGAAGCGGCCGGATCTGCGCGAGCGCGTCGCCGAGAGGGACGCTGACGGGCGACGGTGACATCCGGCCGAGTGCCTCCCGCGCCGATTCCGGCGACCGGGGGGCGGGGAGTGCGTTCCCCCTGCCGAGCTCGGAGAGGGGGACGAGATAGAGCCTGTCGCCGTTCCCGGCGAGGTCGATGAGGCGCGACGCTGTCTGGGTGGCGCGCGTGAACGCCGTCCCCCGCTCGTCGTGGAAGTTCATGCTCGGCGAATCGTCGATGATGATGATCGTCGTGCTCGACGCCCCCGTGCTCCCGAATCCCGCGAGCTTCACGCGGAGCGCGGGACGGGAGAACGCCATCACCAGAGCGATGATCAGGAGCGTCCGTATGATAAGAAGGAGGATCTGCCTGATCCGGAGACGACGCATCGACGTCTTCTGGAGCTCTTTCAGAAATCTGATGGAGCTGAATTCGATGGTCCGGAGTTTCCGCAGGTTCAGGAGGTGGAGGAGAACGGGGATTGCGGCGGCGGTGAGACCGAGGAGAACAAAAGGATTGAGAAATGTCATCAGCCGAATGTATCAAAAAAGTCAACAGAAATGCAACCGTTGATTTTCCCTCCGGAAACCGCTACTATTCTTTCTCGACATTTCTTCCACCGACCGACGCTGATGCGGCACCGACTGATCATTTCCATTCTCGCGACGTTCCCGCTTCTCCTGCAGGGTGCCGTCGTGCGCGCGGCGGCGGGAGAGACCGTCACGATACGCCCGCATTTTGACGACTCCCGGCCGGAACGGCCTGAAAGCATCCCGCACAGGGAGCTGAAGCGCCCCCGGGTCGCGCTCGTGCTCAGCGGGGGAGGGGCGCGCGGCGCGGCGCAGATCGGCGTCCTCCGCGTCCTCGAGCGCTACCACATTCCGGTCGACTTCATCGCCGCGACGAGCATGGGCGCCATCGTCGGCGGCCTCTACGCGTCGGGGTATACCGTGGGAGAGATCGAAACCATCGCGCGGGAGACCGCCTGGGACGACGTGCTCGCGCTTTCCGGCGAGACGAAGAGGACGGAGCTCTTCGTCGACCAGAAGATCGCCGGCGACAGGAGTTTCCTCGCGGTGCGTTTCCAGGGCTTCGCGCCGGTGATCCCGTCGGCGGTGTCAAGCGGCCAGCGCCTTACCGATTTTCTGAGCGGCTACACGCTCCAGGCCCTGTACCACCCGGTCCCCGATTTCGACCATCTCAAAATCCCCTTCCGCGCCGTCGCGACGGACCTGGTGTCGGGGACGCGCGTCGAGCTCAGGGACGGCTCGCTGGCGGAGGCGCTCCGCGCGAGCGCCACGTTCCCGCTCCTCTTCCGGCCCATCGAAAAGAACGGCATGCAGCTTGTGGACGGGGGGCTCCTCTCCAACATCCCCGTCGACGTCGCCAGGGGGTACGACATCGTCATCGTCGTGAACTCCACGAGCAGCCTCCGCCCCCGGGACAAGATCTTCGGCGCGCCCTGGCAGACCGCCGACCAGATCATCAGCATCATGATGAACCAGGCCAACAAGACGCAGCTCCGCGATGCCGACGTGGTGATCACCCCGAACGCAGGGGAGCACCTCTCGTCCGATTTCCACGGGCTCGATACGCTCATCCGTGCGGGGGAGGCCGCGACGGAGCAGAGCATGCCGGAGCTTCTTTCCCGGTATGCGAAAAAGCTCGCGCAAATGCAGGGGGAGGGCGACTCGACCGCGTTGATGTTCACCAGGGCGAAGGTGATGTTCGCCGGGGCGCCCCCCCCGGACTCTCTCCGTGCCGCAATCGAGGCCGACGCGGGCGCGGGTGTCGTCACGCGGCGGGAGCTCCAGGCCGACGTGGAGGAGCTGTACGCGAGCGGCCGGTACCGGGACGTCGCGGCCGCCGTGGTGACCGACAGCGGGGGGACGCGCGTGACGTTCCATCTGAGCGGCTATCCGGTCCTGCGCGGTGCCGCGTTTGAGGGGAACGTCCTTCTCCCTTCGGCCCGATTTGCACCGCTCGTGGCGGCGCTGGAAGGGCGCGCCGTCGACGCCGACTCGGTCAGGACGATGCTCGAGGGGGTCCTGCGGCTCTACAGGGCGGCGGGGTATTCGCTTGCCCGGATCGACACGACCTGGCTGGAGCAGCCCGCGGGGGTCCTGCACATCCGCATCAACGAGGGGGTGATCCACGCGGTCGACGTCCAGGGGGGGGTCAGGACGCGCGACGCGTTCGTCCTGAGCGAGTTCCCGCTGCATGCGGGGGACGTGTTCCAGATCGACCGGGCGAGGAAAGGGATTACGAACATCGCGAGCACAACGCTCTTCGACTTCGTGTACCTCGAGGTCTCCTACGACGCCGGCCGTCCCGTGATCACGATCCGCCTCCAGGAACGTCCTTCCCAGCTCGTGCGGCTCGGGACCCGCGCCGACAACGAGCGCTACCTCCAGGGATTGCTCGACATCCGCGACGAGAACTTTCAGGGGTCGGGGATGGACCTCGGGATGACGCTCGCCGGCGGGCAGCGGAACGTGGACGTCGTCCTGGAATACAAGGCGCGGCGGCTCTTCAATTCCTATCTCACGCTCGGCGTCGGGGGGTTCGTCAAGACGCTCGACAGCTATCTGTACACGGACGGGATCGTCACCGACCCCTCGCACTGGACGCGCGACGTGGCGGGCGAATACCGGGACATCCGCTACGGCGTGAACGTCGCATTCGGCTCCCAGCTCGAGCGGCTCGGGGACGCGACGCTGGAGTTCCGCCTCGAAAACGTGCAGGTGAAGAACCTCGACAGCGCCGCGTTCCTGGCGGACCAGTACCGGCTTGCGCTCATCCGCCTGGGAACGATCGTGGATACGAAGGACCGCTCCCCCTTCCCCACGAGCGGGGTCGGGCTCGACATCTCCTACGAGTTCGCCGTGGACGGCCTGGGGAGCAGCATAAGCTACAACTCCCTGAAGGTGATGTACGAAACGTTCACGACGTGGGGGGAGCGGCACACGCTCCATCCGCGGTTCACGATGGGGTTCGCGGACAAGACGATGCCGTTCGCCCAGGAGTTCAGGCTCGGAGGCCTCGACAGTTTCTTCGGGACCCGCGAAGACGACAGGCGCGGGAGGGAGCTCATCCTGATGAACATGGAGTACAGGTATTTCCTCCCGTTTGCCGTCCTCTTCGACACCTATCTCCGCGTCCGGTACGACCTCGGGACGATCTCCGAAATCCCCGAGGAGATCAAGTTCAGCACGTTCCGTCACGGTCTCGGGCTGGAGCTGGCGTTCGATACGCCGATCGGGCAGGCGGCGCTGGGGGCGGGGAAGAGCTTCTATTTCAACAGGGACCTGCCGAACAACCCCGTCCAGCAGGGACCGCTCCTCTGGTATTTTGTGATCGGCTATCAGTTCTGACATTTCACGGCTCGAATGCCTATATTCTCACTGCAAATTCCTGAAGGAGAGGACCCATGACGACGAAGCCCCCCTCGACGGTGAAGCCCGCGGAGGAAGGATCGCTGGAGAAGATTGCCTACGCCAGCGTCAGCGACATCCCCGCTGCCGACGCGCATGACCGCGACAGGCTGGGCTACAACGTCTGGCGCTTCCTGACGACGCGCCGGGACTCGCTCGAGTTTTCGGTGAAGACCTCGGGGGCGCGCCTCCTGATCAGCGAGGAGGAGGCCGTCCGCAGGATACGGGAATCGCTCGCTGCCCGGGGGGTGACGCTCTGAGAGCGGACCCGCCGTCGTCGCGTGCGTGATGTGTCACAATGCGTGGTAGGAACGATGGAACTCGGACTTCGCAACAGGGTCGCTCTCGTCTGTGCCGCGAGCCAGGGGCTCGGGCTCGCCGCGGCGGTGGGGTTCGCCCGTGAGGGGGCGCATGTCGTCATCTGTTCCCGCGATTCCCGGAAGCTCGCGGAGGCGGGAAAACAGGTCCGCGCGGCTGCCGCGGAGGGGGCCCGCGTCCTTGCCGTGACGGCGGACCTGACGAAGGCCGCGCACATCAGGAAGCTCTTCCGCTCCGCGCTCCGCGAATTCAGGAGGATCGACGTCCTCGTCACGAATGCGGGGGGGCCGCCGGTCGCGGCCTTCCCGGATCTCGACGACAGGACATGGCAGCGGGGGATCGACCTGAACCTGATGAGCACGATCAGGTGCATCCGCGAGGCGCTGCCGGTCATGCAGAAGCGGGGATGGGGACGCATCGTCAACATCACCTCGTTCGCCGCAAAGCAGCCTGTCGACGATCTCGTGATCTCCTCCACGGTCCGGCCGGGGGTCCTCGGCCTTTCGAAGGTGCTCGCGAACCGGTACACGCGGGAGGGGATACTCATCAACAGCGTGGCGCCGGGGTTCATACTCACTGCGCGGCAGCAGGAGATCGGGGCCGTCCGCGCGAAAGCGGCGGGGACGACGGTCGGGGAATATATCGCGAAGATGGGGGAGGGGATCCCCGCGGGACGCTTCGGGACCCCCGAGGAGCTTGCAAACGTTATTGTCTTTCTCGGGTCCGAGAGGGCAAGTTATATCAGCGGGACGACCGTCAACGTGGATGGCGGGCTCATGAAGGGGATCATCTGATGGCGATGGTGACGGAGATGCGCCTGGGCGGCGGGGGGGGCGAACCGGGGACGAGGTTCAATTACAGGGGGATGCACAGGTACCTGATCACCCTCCTGCCGCATCCCTCCTGCGCCTCACTGGCGGAACGGGAAACGGTCATCCCGGTCCTCGACGGTCTGCGCGCGACCGGCCGCGCGCACGGGTTCGAGGTGTACGCGTACTGTTTCCTCCCGGAGCGTCTCGTGATGCTTGTCCGCGGCAGGGAGGACACCTCCGACATGAAGCTCTTTCTCGCGGCCTTCCGCGCGGGATCGGAAGCGGCGTACGGGCTCAGGACGGGCAAACGGCTCTGGTCGAAGAAGTACAGGGAGAGGGTGCTCCGGAAAACGGAAGTGACGCGCGCGATCGCGGAAGAAATATTCATGTTCCCCGTCAAATCGGGGCTGGCGCCGTCGAAGGACCGGTACGCGTTTCAGGGGTCGTTCGTGCTTGCTGGAGTTCCGCCCCCCCGGGTCGCCCGTCCGTCGCCGCGCCGAGCGCCTCGCGTATCGCGCGGGCCGCGTCGTCCGGGAGGTAGGGCTTCTGGAGGAGCCCGTTCACGCCGAGCGAGATGAGTTCCGACCGCGTTCCCGGGTCGAGATACCCGGTGGCGATCACGACCGGCGCGTCCGGCCTGATCGCCCGTATCTTGAGGAAGAGGTCCCTCCCGCTCATGCCGGGAAGACCGAGATCGCTCATGACGAGCGCGATATCCTCCCCCAGCGATTCGTAGATGCCCAGCGCCTGGTCCCCGTCCGGGGCGGCGATGACGGTGTACCCCAGGGCCTCGAGAGACGCCTTCAGAAGCTCGGAGAGCATCGCCTCGTCTTCGACCACGAGTATCGTTTCCGTACCCCGCGTCTTGCAGAGCTCCGCCTCCCTCGTTGCCGCCTCCTGGATCGATGCGAGTGAGGGGATGGGAAATTCAAGGATAAACGTCGTCCCCCTGCCTGCGGCCGAGTCGACCGAGATCGACCCGCCGTGGCTCTCCACGATTCCGTAAACGACCGACAGGCCGAGTCCGGTCCCCCTCCCCGGTTCCTTCGTCGTGAAGAAGGGCTCGAATATCCGCCTCTTCGTCGTCTCGTCCATGCCGGACCCCGTGTCGGCGACGGTCAGCCTGACGTACCACTCTTTCCCCTCTCCCGGTCGCCGGATCCGCTCCGTGGTGATGGAAAGCGAGCCCCCCGACGGCATCGCGTCCCGGGCATTGACACAGAGGTTCAGCAGCGTCTGATGGAGCTGCGTCCTGTCCCCGTCCACCGGGGGGAGGTCGGGTGCCAGCGCCAGGGAAATCGTGATCGTCCGGGGGAATGTCTCCTCGAGCATCCGTCCGAGTTCGGCAACGACCTCGTTGAGGTTGACCGGCTCGAAGACCACGTTTGCTTTCCGGGCGAACGTCAGGATCTGGCGCACGAGCGAGGCCCCGCGGTTCCCCGCCTTCTCGATCGCAACCGCGCTCCTGCGCAGCTTGACCGGATCGGCCGCCACCTCCCCGAGAAGGGAGGCGTGCCCCATGATGATCCCGAGGATGTTGTTGAAATCGTGGGCGATGCCTCCTGCGAGCGTCCCGAGCGACTCGAGTTTCTGCGACTGCAGGAGCTGCTGCTCGAGGTTCTTCCTGTCGGTGATGTCCATGTTCATCCCCATGATCCCCCGGACCGCGCCGTCCCGTCTGATCGGCGTGATGACGTTGTACACATGGACGGTCTTCTCCCCCTCGCGGTACTGCATCTCTCCGGTGACGATCTCCCCCGCGAACGCCCGGCGGTTGTTTTCCTCCCAGAGGTAAACGACCGCGGGGTCGAGCCCCGTCTCCCCGGGGCGCCTGCCGATCTGGTTCCCCCACCGTGCGAGCGACGTGGGATTCTGCATCACGTAGCGGCCGTCGGTCCCGCAGACCCACAGGTCGAACGGGAGACTCTCGAACACGGTCTGCAGGAGCGCTTCGCTTTCGCGCACCGCCTCCTCCGAGCGTTTCCGTTCGATGGCCATCGCGATCTGCGTCGACACGAATGCGAGTATGTCGTAGTGCTCCCTGCGGAAGCGGATCCCCTCGGAGTAGCTCTGGACGACGAGCGCGCCCTTCGTCTGCGCGGAGGCGGAGAGGGGGACGCCGAGCCAGTCGAGCGACGGCGCGCCCAGGGCCTCCACGAGCCCCCCTTCGACCATCTCGCGGAAGACCTCCGGCGACGCCAGGAGGGGTTCCCCCGTGCGGATGACGTATTCGGTGAGACCTCTCCCCGCGGCGCGCGGGGCGGGCGTTGGGTCGTTTTCGTCGACGAAGTACGGGAAGGAGAGGAGACCCGTTTTTTCGTCGAGGACCGCGATGTAGAAGTTCGCCGCAGGCATCAGTTCGCCGACGATCTCGTGTATCGCCTGGTACAGCTCGTGGAGATTGTCCGTGGTATTCACCGCGGCGGCGATCCTGTATGTCGCCGTCTGAATCCGCTCCGCGCGGCGCCTCTCCGTGAGGTCGCGTCCCACGGCCACGTACGCCGTCGGCTCCCCGTCTTCGTTGCGCAGGGGGGATATCCAGACGTCGAGCGGGAAATCCGGTCCCCCTTTCCTCCGCGCGGTCCACTCGCCGTGCCAGCTTTCCTGGGCGGCGTCGCGGACGATCTGCTCCCGCATCGGGGTTCCCGGAAACGGGGCGCCGATCAGCGAGATGTCCTGCCCGATGAGTTCGTGCTGGTCGCACCCCAGGAGGATCTGTATCGAGTCGTTGACGAAGAGTATGCGCCCCTGCTTGTCGATGAGCGCGACGGAATCGCGCGTCGACGCCACCGTCTGCGCGAGAAGTCTGATTTCCCTGTCGGCGAGCCGGCGGTCGGTGACCTCCATCGTCATGCCGCTCAGGCCGGTGACGTTGCCCGACTCGTCGTGGAGCGGTTCGAGCGTGAGCTCGAAATGCCTCTCCCCCTCATCGGCCTGGTGCGTGATCTCCTGCCGGCATCCCCTCCCCGTCTGGAGGACGCGGCGTTTCAGTTCGGTCAGCACGCGGGCGTTCTCCGGCGCAAAGAGATCGTCGTCCGTCCTTCCGGTGAACGCTTCGATCGACTTCTGTCCCGGATCGCGGGGATTGAAAAACCAGGTGTAGCGGAGTGCGGTGTCCTGCGTGAAGAGTACGGCCGGGGAGGTCTTGAGTATGTCGTAAATCGACTGTTCCGCGGTGGGACGCGGAATGCGTGTGCCGTCAGGCGCTTTGTCGGCGCGTTCGTCGGCGCCCCGCCTGATTTCCTCTTCCATGGGGCCCATTCCCGGGCTGATGAGTTTCTCTGGTCAAAGAGTCAGGGAGGGCAACACCCGTGCCACCTTTAGAGACCGAAGATCCTCTGTTTCCGTGGGGTTCGCAGAGGGGAAGCCCATCATTTCGCAGAAATGAGAATCTATTTGAGGAAGGCGCCGGGAATGCGGGTCGGCCCGTAGAGGATCTCCTTCCCCCTAGATTGCCCGTCTGTAATCGGGGCCCAGGAGCGGCGTATCGCCGGTTTCGGGAGCCGCGATCGGACCGAGAAAGGGGAATGCTTTGAGCGTCCGGGGGGGAACCGCGACCGGCTTCCCGTCCCTGAGCGCCGAGAGGAGTTGAAACGCAATGGGGAGGGATTTTCCGCCCGTGTTGTTATTGCAGATGACAGTGACGGTGCGGCAGCGTCCCTCGAGTCCCCGGAGCCTGCGCGTGATCTCGCGTACTTCACGCGTGTTGTACTGGTAGTCGTACCGGGTGTCGAACCCGTTCAGCAGCCATCCCTTTTCGTTCCGTCCGTGGAGCCGGAGATACGCCGTCTCCCCGCACACGGCGGTGATGAACGGCATGTACTGCTTCACGCGGGGCATATCCGCTCCCACGACGCCGAGCGCATGCTCGCGGAGAAACGAGACGAGCCCTTCCTGGTTCCACGACTGGTGGCGGAATTCCACGTGGAGGGGAAACCCTGCGAAGACCTCCGCGATCCTGACGATGTGGTGACGGTTCCCCCCCGTGTTCGTGAACGAATACGGGCACTGGACGAGGAGAGAGCCCAGCCTGTTGTGCCGGGCCAGCTCCTGGAGCATCTGGCGGGCGGTGCGCGTCAGATCGGGACGGAGGGATTTCCCGTGCGTGAACGTGGAGTGGAGCTTGACGTGGAACTGGAAGCCCGGCGCGTCGTGGACCGCACCGATCCATTCCCGTGCGTCCGCTGCCGAGAGGGAGTCGTCCCAGAACGTCGCCCGCACTTCCGCAGTCTGGAAATGCCGGGCGAAGAAGTTCAGCTTGTCCGCCGATGAGGCTCCCTCCGACGGGTAGAAGCAGGCATCGAAGACCTCGTGCTCCCAGCCCCCCGGTCCGACGCGATAGATGGTCTTCCTGTTCTCCATACGACCTCCGGTATGACTTGACAGAACCGCGGAAATTCATTACATTGCTCCCGCCAAGATACGACATAAATGTCGTCTTGTCAAGTCCTGACTGGACATTATTGTCAGCGGGGTGCCATGAAGTCGACGATCGGAGAACGGCTGCGGACGGCGCGGGAGAGCAAGGATATGGACCAGTCCGCGCTCGCGGTGAAGACCGGCGTCGTGACGAGGACGCTGCAGCGGTGGGAGAAAGGGGAGCAGGTCCCCGACGGGATCGCGATAACGAGGATCGCGAAAGTGACGAATGTGCTTCCGACGTGGCTCCTCACCGGGGAGGGGGAGATGTACGCCCTTGCGGGGCGGCCCGAAAATGTCTACGCGCTCCCGGCCTCACCGAAAAGGAAGATGCGCCTTGCGGAGCTTCCCCTCGTCTCCTCCGTTCCCGCGGGAAAGGTCTCGACGATGTTCCACCCGGACTACGTCGATCATTATGTCACCGTGGACGACGTGAAGGACTCCGGGGCGTTCGCGCTCAAAGTCAAAGGGAACAGCATGTCCCCCCGCATCGAGGACGGGGACATCGTCGTCGTCAGCCCCCAGTCCGAGCCACGCAGCGGGGACATCTGCGTCATCAGGGTGAACGAAGAGGACACGCTGAAAAAGGTCAAGTTCGAAGGGAACTACATTCACCTGATCCCTCTCAACCCCGAGTTCGAGCCGGTGACCGTAAAAAAGAGGGACGTCAATTTTGTGTGGAAGGTCGTCAAGCTCATCAAGGAGCTCTGATGCGCCCCTGCGCGGCCTGAGGGAGACCGCGCCGCTCAATGTGCTCCCATTCCGGAATCCGTCATGAGAAAACTCGTTTCCAGCGGCAGCCCTACGACAGGAAGTGGACCACGACCCCGTCCCGGAGTTTGGGCTCAAACCACGTTGATTTCGGCGGCATGATCTTCCCTTCGTCCGCAATCTTCAGAAGCTCGTCGATGGAGGTCGGGAAGAGGGCGAACGCCACCGCCATCTCTCCGGAGTTCACCCGCCGTTCAAGCTCGTCCATCCCCCGTATCCCCCCCACAAAATCGATCCTCTTGTTCGTGCGCGGATCGTCGATGCCGAGTATCGGTCCGAGGATTTCGCGCTGGAGTATGGAAACCTCGAGCCGCTCCACCGGATCGGGGTCCGCAAGGAGATCCCCCGGGGCATGGAGCGTGTACCACTTTCCCTTCAGGTACATTCCGTAATCGCCCCTCCGGGAAGGCCATGCGGGGTGGGGACCTTCGACCACGTCGAACGTCTTCTCGATCTCGGCGATGAATTTCTCGGTCGTGAGCCCGTTGAGGTCCCTGACGACCCTGTTGTAGTCGAGTATCCGGAGCTGGTTGTGGGGGAAGAGGACGGCGAGAAAGAAATTGTATTCTTCGTCCCCCCGGTGGTTGGGGTTTCCCTTCGCGCGTTCGTCCCCGACGCGCGCGGCGGCGGCCGAACGGTGGTGTCCGTCCGCCACGTACAGCGCGCCGACGCCGGCGAATTCCTTCACGAGGGAGTCGATGACCTTCTTTTCCTCGATCACCCAGAGCCGGTGGCGGACGCCGTCCGGCGGCACGAAGTCGTATTCCGGTTTTTTCCCGTGGATTTCCCCGACGATGCGGTCGATCGCATCGGTGGCGCGGTAGGTGAGAAAAACCGGGCCGGTGTGTGCGTTCGTGACCCTGACGTGTTTCGTCCGGTCGTCTTCCTTCTCCTTCCGCGTCAGCTCGTGCTTCTTGATCGTGTTGTTCAGGTACTCCCGGACCGAGGCGCAGCACACGAGGCCGTACTGCGTGTGGTCGTCCATGGTCTGGGAATAGAGATAGAGGGAAGGCTTCCGGTCCTCGTTCAGTATCCCGTCGGCGAGGAGCTTCTGGAGGTTCTCCCTCCCTTTCTGGTACACCCGTTCGTCGTAGACGTTTACCTCCGGCGGCAGGTCGATCTCCGGCTTCCCCACGTGGAGGAACGAGACGGGATTCCCCGCCGCTTCCTTCCGGGCCTCTTCGGAGCTCAGGACGTCGTACGGTTTGGCCGCGACGCGCGCGGCATATTCCGGCTTGGGCCGGAAACCTCTGAATGGTCGGATAGTCGCCATAGCATGCCCCCCTGGGAATAGACAATTATCAGGCGGGGAGTGTTCCCTCCTCCCCGACCGGTGCGTTCAGCCCCCGGCGACGTTCATGCCCGTTGTGCCCGTCTGCGCGGCCGGTGGATGGAAATCAACCCCCCTGCTTCAGCGTCGGCAGGATCGTGTCGATCGCGGAAGTGACTTCCCGGACGTCCGCCATCGTCAGCTCGCCCATATGGGCGATGCGGAACGTCTTTTCTTTCAGGTCCCCGTACCCGTTCGAAATCTGCATCCCCAGCTTTCCGAGCCCGTCGTTGAGCGCCTTCACGGAAAAGCCGGTCGTATTCGTGATCGTCGTCAGCGTGACGGAGGCGTGGCGTTCCTCGGGGTAGAGCGCGAAATTCTTCTTCGCCCAGGCCCGCGTGAATTCCGCCATCGCGAGGTGCCGCGCGTAGCGGTTGTCGAGCCCCTCCGCGAGTATCCTGTCGAGCTGGAAGTTCATCGCGAACATGTGGGAGAGGGAGGGGGTCGCGGAGTACTGGTGGTCCTTCGACTCGACGTACTTGTAGAGCTCGAGGATGTCGAGGTACCAGCCGCGGTACTTCACCTGCTTGCCGTGATCGAGCGCGCGCTTGCTCACCGAGGCGATGGCCATGCCGGGAGGGAGCGCGAGCGCTTTCTGCGTGGAGGTGATGCACACGTCCACGCCGAGCGCGTCCACGTCGATCTTCGTCCCCGCCATCGAGCTCACCGTGTCCAGCAGCCAGATCACGTCCGGGTATTTCTTCCTGACCTCCGCGATCTCCTGCACCGGGTTCATGATCCCGGTGCTTGTCTCGTTGTGCGTGACGGTCATGACGTCGTACTTCCCCGTCGAGAGGTATTTCTCGACGTCCGCGGCCGTTGTCGGATGTCCCCACTCCGCTTCGTGTTTGTCCGCCGGGACGTTGTTCGCTTCCGCCATCTTGTACCAGCGGTTGCCGAATGCGCCCACGGAGAACACGATCGCGCGTTTCGCGGTGAACGACCGTATCGACCCTTCCATGAGTCCCGACCCGGAGCTCGTGGAGAGGACGATCGGGTTCTGCGTGTACATCACCTTGCGCAATTTTTCGCTGATTTCACGCTGGAGGTTTGATGCCTCTTTCGAACGGTGCCCGATCATGGGCGTTGCCATTTTTGCAAGAACTTCGGGAGCTACTTCTGTCGGTCCGGGTATGAACAGTTTTTTGTGCATTATGGCCTCGTGAATGTACGCTGACGGAGGGTCGTTGAAAGGAACTGGAGCGGTGCAGTACCGTAATCTCTACTCTGTATACTATAGTAAAACTTTTCCGCTGAAATGCAACGTGTCCGCCGCACCGTGGAATCGCGCCCGTGGAAGTTCCTGCCTTTCGTAACGAAAAGTTAACACCTCCATCTTGCATTTCAAATTTCCGCTGTGTATGTTCACGCACCGCTCATCTGAAAGTTTCACAATCCGAACGCGGCCGGCACATCCTGTGCCGCACTTCCGGGAGACTTTTCAGAGCTTTCGCTCATCGTTGTGATCCGATTTCTACGCGTGAACAATTCCGCTCCGTGAGGCTGGCCTGCGTCAATTTACGTCAACATCCACCAGGGCGTCACACCCATATCGAAGGAGGTACAGATGATTCGTACAGGTACAACATGGAAGATGGCCGCCGCGATCGCGTTGATCGTAGCGGCGACCTCTTCGCTGTTTGCGCAGGGCATCACGACCGGCGCCATTGCGGGCAAAGTCGTCAGCGCAAAAGGAGAGGAGATCGCGGGAGCAAACGTCGTTGCCGTGCACGTCGCAAGTAACACGACGTACGGAACGAGCTCGCGCGAGAACGGCCGGTTCGTCATTCCGAACGTCCGCGTCGGGGGTCCCTATACCGTCACGGTCTCCATCATCGGGTACAAAAAAATCTCGCGGGAAAACGTCTTTACGATCGTTTCCCAGACGACGGAAGTTGATTTCACGCTGACCGAGGAGGCCGTGCAGACCGCCGAGATCGTTGCCACGGGGGAGCGGCAGTCGGTCCTGAACCCTTCACGGACCGGCGCCGCGACGAACATCGACAAAGTGACCTTTGCCCTCCTGCCGACGATTTCCGGCAAGTTTCAGGACTTCGTCCGCCTGACCCCCGAATCGCGCGCCAATACGAGCTACGGCGGCGACTCGTACATAGGCCAGGACAGCCGGTATAACAACACGACGGTCGACGGAGCGTATTTCAACAATTCGTTCGGCCTCCAGGGTCAGGTGGGGGAACGCACCGGCGTTGCGCCGATCTCCCTGGACGCCATCGAGCAGGTCCAGGTGAACATCGCGCCGTTCGACGTGCGTCAGGGGAACTTCGTCGGCGCCGCGATGAACGCCGTCACGAAGAGCGGCACGAACAACTGGTCCGGAACCCTGATGTATGACAAGCGCAACCAGGACATGGTGGGGACGCGCGCGTACGATTATACGTACAATCCGGGGACGTTCGACTACAACAAATTCACCTTCAGCCTCGGCGGACCGATCATCAGGGACAAGCTCTTCTTCTTCGTCAATTATGAAGGGGACAAGACCCAGCAGCCGGGAACGACGTTCACCGCGAACACCGGCGGCCAGTCGGCGACCGGCAACACGACGAGGGTCCTTGCGAGCGACCTCGACGCGCTGTCGTCGTTCCTGACCACGAAGTTCGGATACAATCCCGGGCCGTACCAGGGGTATAACTTCAACACCCCCGGAAAACGCTACCTGGCCAAGCTCGACTTCAACCTCGACGAGAACAACAAGATCTCGGTCCGCTACAATCGTCTGGATTCGCAGACCGACGTCCTCGTCTCGAACTCGAACTCGCTCGGCTTCGGCACCCGGCGCAGCAACAACTTCGGCCTGAACTTCTCCGGGTCCAACTACACGATCGACGAGAACAACTACTCGTTCGTCGGCGAATGGAACTCGATCCTCTCCAACGCCATGTACAACAACCTCATCGCCGGCTACAGCTACAGTGATGAGAGCCGCGGCGACCCCGGTCAGCTCTTCCCGTTCGTCGACATCCTGAACGCCGGCGCGGTCTACACGTCGTTCGGCACCGAGCCCTTCACGCCCAACAACGAGCTCCGCTATTCGAGCTGGCAGCTGCAGGATAACTTCACGTGGGATCTCGGCACGGGCCACGTGCTCACCTTCGGCGTCACGGGCGAGAAGTACCACTCGGAAAACGTGTTCTTCCCCGGCAAGCAGAGCGTGTACGTCTACAATTCGCTGTCGGACTTCTACACGGACGCGAACGCGTTTCTCAATAAAACGGCCTCCCCCGTCGCCCCGCGCGAGTTCCAGGTCAGGTACAACAACATCCCGGGACAGGTCAAGCCCCTCCAGCCTCTCGACGTGTACACCTGGGGTGCGTATGCGCAGGATGAATTCCAGGTGACGAGGGACCTGAAAGTGACCGGCGGTATCCGGATCGACGTCCCCAGCTTCGGCAACACCGGGTTCGACAACCCGAACGCCGACGCGCTCACGTTCATGGATGAGAACGGCAACCCGGTGCAGTACAACAGCGCGAAGCTGCCGTCCGCCCAGGTGCTCCTCTCGCCCCGGCTGGGATTCAACTTTGACGTCTTCGGCGACCGCACCACCCAGATACGCGGGGGGACCGGAATCTTCACCGGCAAGCCGGCGTATGTCTGGATCTCGAACCAGATCGGCAACACGGGCGTGCTCACGGGATTCCTCCAGGTGATCGACACGACCCAGCTGAAGAGCTACCATTTCAACCCGAACCCGGACGCGTACAAGCCGGCGAACGTGACCGGCGCGCCGGCGTCGACGTACGAGCTGGCGCTGACGGATCCGAATTACAAGTTCCCGCAGCAGTGGCGTACGGACATCGCGGTCGACCAGCAGCTCCCGCTCGGCTTTGTCGGGACGGGGGAGTTCATCTACGGCCGGGAGATCAACGGGGAGTATTACATCAACGCGAACCAGACGGCGCCCAATTCGGCGTTCACCGGTCCGGATAACCGGGCCAGGTGGGTCACCACCACCCCGGGGGTGAACCCCACGAGGATCAATCAGAACGTGCAGGACGCGACCGTGATCAAGAACGAGAACACGGGGTACAACTACAGCGTCGCCGCCTCCCTCGAGCGTCCGCTCCTGGCGGGCATCTACGGGAAGGTCGGCTACAACTATGCGGTGGCGAAGAACACCGTCGATCCGGGCTCGATCGCGTTCGGATCGTGGAGCGCCAACCAGGTCCCCGGGAACGCGAACAACGCTCCGGTTGCGTACAGCCAGACGTCGCCCGGCAGCCGGGTCTTCGCCTCGGTGTCGTACACCTCGGACGGGGGAACCACGCTCTCCCTCTTCTGGGATTCGTACAGCTTCGGCAACGGCAGCTACACGGTCTCCGGCGATCTCAACGGCGACGGGAACTCCAGCAACGACCTGATCTACATCCCCCGCAATCAGTCGGAGATGAACTTCGTGCAGAACACGCAGTCCGGAGTCACCGTCACCCCGGCCCAGCAGGCGGCTGCGTGGGATAACTACATCAACCAGGATCCGTACCTCAGCAAGCACCGCGGCCAGTACGCCGAGCGCAATGCGGCGTTCCTGCCGATGGTGTCGCGCCTCGACATGAGCATCATCCAGGCGATCAAGTGGGTCTCCATGGAGAAGCCCCAGACGATCGAATTGCGGCTTGACATCCTGAACGTCGGCAACCTCTTTGACAGGAAGATCGGTCAGGGGAGTCACTTTGTGAGCCTCCAGCCGCTCATCGTCCCGACGGCGGCGGAAGGTGGCGTCGTCAACGCTGCCGGCCAGCCCCAGTACAAGATGCGCGTCGTCAACGGCGCGCTCATGAGCCACACGTTCGAATACAACTCGACGCTCTCCGACGTCTACAGCTTCCAGTTCGGCGTCAAGTACTACTTCTAGGTTCGTGGTTCAGCGGTACGTGGTTGAAGCCCCGCCGTTCGCTGGCGGGGCTTCAACATTAGTAGAGTCAGTTTTCCTGCGGCGATTCGCGGGGGACGGGGGGCTTCGGTGCGTGTGTGCGGACGCGTGAGCGCAGTATCAACTGCTGGCTGTCCGGCCTCTCCGGCACCGCGGCCTCGGCGCGCACGTAGGCGCCGTCCGGTCCCAGCAGCCGCGACCGGCTTCTGTCCGCGAGCGCGGTGACGAGAACTTCCTTCATGATCGCCCCGGTCAGCGCCTGGTCCTCGACGGGGAATACGAGCTCGACCCGGTGGTCGAGGTTTCGCCCCATGAGGTCCGCGCTCCCGAGGTACACTTCCGGGGCCCCGCCGTTCGCGAAGTAGAAAACCCGGCTGTGCTCCAGGAATCGTCCGACGATGCTGACGACCCGGATATTGTCGCTCAATCCCTTTTTCCCCGGCTTCAGGCAGCAGATCCCCCGCACGATGAGGTCGATGCTCACCCCCGCACGGGAGGCTTCGTACAGTTTCTCGATCATCGCCGTGTCGGTCAGCGAGTTCATTTTGAAGACGATCTGGGCCTGCTCCCCCTTACTGGCGCGGGAGATCTCCCTGTCGATGAGTTCGGTGAGTCGTTCCCGGAGGTTCACGGGTGCGACCGCCAGCTTCTTGTACGAGTTCCTGTTGGAATACCCGGTGAGGAAGTTGAACACCTCCACCGCGTCCGCGGTGATGTCTTCCCGGCACGTGAAGAGACTCAGGTCCGTGTAGATCTTCGCCGTGACGGGATTGTAGTTCCCCGTCCCGAGGTGGACGTACCTGCGGATTGCCTCCTGCTCCCGCCTGACCACGAGCGCCATTTTTGCGTGCGTCTTGAGACCGACGAGCCCGTACACGACATGGATGCCGGCGCGTTCGAGTTGCTTCGCCCACCCGATGTTGTTTTCCTCGTCGAATCGTGCTTTCAGCTCCACGAGGACCGCCACCTGTTTCCCGTTTTCGGCCGCCTCGATGAACAGGGGGACGAGGGGGGACTCCTTCCCTATCCTGTAGAGCGTCTGCTTTATCGCGAGGACGTTCGGGTCCCGTGCCGCGGAACGGATGAACTGGACGACGGGGGCGAACGAGTCGTAGGGGTGATGGAGGATGATGTCCCCTTTCCGGATCGCGGCGAACATGTCGTCGGATTCCTCTTCGCCGATGGGGGACGCCGCATGAAACGGGGTATCTTTCAGGTCGGGGCGTGGGACCTTCATCAGTGCCGCGAGATGGCTGAGCCCGAGCGGGGGACGGAGCCTGTAGACTTCATGAGGGGTGACCTCGAGGTTCTCGACGAGGATGTCCTTGATCCGGTCCGGCATCGTGTCCTGCACCCCCACGCGCACGACCGAGCCGAACCTCCGCAGGCGTATCGATTCCTCGATCGAACGGATGAGGTCTTCCGCTTCGTCTTCCTGGATCTCGATGTCCGCGTTCCGCGTCACCCGGAATGCGTACGATTCGACGATGTCCATCCCGGGGAAGAGCATCCCCAGGTTTGCCGAGATAAGGTCTTCGAGCCAGACGAACCGGAACGTCGTGTCGTCCACTCCCGGGATCCGGACGAGCCTGGAAAGGACGTCGGGCACCTTGACGCGTGCGAAGCGCTCCACCCCTTCGGGTGTGCGGACGACCACGGCGAGGCTCAGGCTCAGGTTGGAAATGTACGGGAAGGGATGTCCCGGATCGAACGCCAGGGGCGTCAGGACGGGATAAATCTCCCGCGCGAACAGATCGGTCAGCGACGACCGCTCCTCCGCCGTCAGCGCGGGCATCTGCAGGAGCGTGATCCCCGCCTCCCCGAGCGCCGGGAGCAGGTCGTCCCCGAAACAGGAGGCCATGTCCCTGATCATCCGCTCGACCCGGTCGTGGATCGCCTGGAGCTGCTGCAGCGGAGTCCTTCCGTCGGGGGTCGTCTCGGCGACGCCGGCGAGCACCTGCTCCCGTATCGCGGCGACGCGGATCATGAAGAACTCGTCGAGGTTGGAGCTCACGATGGAGAGGAATTTGACCCGCTCGAGGAGGGGATGCCGACTGTCGCGCGATTCCTCGAGAACGCGTTCGTTGAATTCGAGCCAGCTCAGCTCGCGGTTGATGAAAAGGGAGGGGTCGAGACCGTTCGGATCCTTCCGCGAGCCGATATCCGCAGGCGTCCCCGCCCCGTTCTTGCGCCTGAGCCGCTGCGTACGGGTGCGCCGCGCACCCCCGTCCGCTCGCCCGGCCGGGGGAGTCTGTGCCCCTTCGACCCCCGCTTTTTTCACCCCCCCGCCGGGGGCGGGTATGTCGTTTGCGTCAGGAGCCATCGTCACACGCCACCGCTATAATGTAGAGAAGACATCACCCTCAATAGGAAAGATCCTTCTGAAATTCAAGTTACGAAATTGTGAAACGCCCCGATTCTTGACAATAGCGCGGATTCCTTGTACTTTGCGGCAGAATTGACAGACAAGGAGTTGCCATGGGGATCAAAACAAGTTCACTCGACAACGGGATCGGACTCATCGAGGCGAAGGGGTCCCTCATGGGAGGGGACGAGACCCTGGAACTGCGGCAGGCGGTCGCGGGGTACCTTGAACGGGAATACAGCAAGCTTCTTATCGACCTGGGAGGAGTCACGTACGTCAACAGCACCGCGATCGGCGTCCTGGTCGCCGCGCACGCCAGCTACGCGAAGAAGGGGTGGCACATCAAGATTTGCGGTATGAACAAGAACATCACGAATATCTTCGTTATTACAAAGCTGACCCTCGTCTTCGACGTCTATGACACGAGGGACGAAGCGATAAGGAGCTTCGCGTAAGGCTTCAGCCCTCCCCGTGCAAACGCATATCCCGAGCACCCCCCGTCCCCCGGGCGGGGAGCCCTCCCAAGCTTGCTTCTGACACCCACGGACGATATATTGTGACCGTTGAAGTGTACACCGACTGCCGCAACCCCCCCCGGATTGCGAACTGGTGCGGCGCCGGGGCTGTCGGACCGGGAGGCGGCATGGTGACAGCCCGCTCTATATTATGAGATTCGCATGAATTGCCGAGTGTGTTCCGCCGAGGTGCCAGAGGGCTCGCGATACTGCCTGAATTGCGGGGCCACGCTCTCGGATGCCGCCGCCCCGCGTCCCACCGTGGACGGTTTTGCCCTCATCAAGAATTACATCCCCCCCGAGCTCGCAAGAAAGATCCTTAACGCCGGCAAGCAGATTGAGAGCGAGCGGCGCCACGTCACGGTCCTCTTCGCCGACGTCGTCGGGTTCACCGCGCTCTCCGAGAAGATGGACGTGGAGCTCGTCTCGACGATACTCAACGACTGTTTCCGCGGGCTGATCTCCATCATCCTCAAGTACGAGGGGACGATCGACAAGTTCATCGGCGACGGCATCATGGCGATCTTCGGCGCCCCGCTGGCCCACGAGAACGATCCGGAGCGGGCGGCGCGGTGTGCGCTCGACATGCTCACCGATATCGAACGGTTCAACAACCAGACCGCGATCCAGCTCCCGGCGCGGCTCGGGCTCCACGTCGGCCTTCATTCCGGCATGGTGATCGCCGGAAACGTGGGGAGCGACCTCCGGATGAACTACTCGGTGATCGGCGATACGGTCAACATGGCCGCGCGGCTTGTCGAGCTCGCCCCGAGCGGCGAAGTCTACCTTACCGCGGAGACGCAGAAGCTCATCGCGAACCTGGCGGCGTCCGAAGGCCCGTTCAGGATGACGCTCAAGGGGAAGGCGTCCCCCGTTCCCGTGTACAAGCTGAAGTCGCTCAAGGCGGAGGGGGAGGGGAAAGACGGTTCGATCGGCAGGAACGAGTTCGTCGGGCGTGAGAAGGAGATCGCGGCGATAAAACGGTCGCTGGAATCCGTCCTCGACAAGAACCAGGTGACGCTCTGCATCGAGGGGGAAGCGGGGGTGGGCAAGTCCCGCCTGAAAGCGGAGCTCATCAAGCTCGCCTACAAATCGGGCATCGCGGCGTACGAGGGCTCCTGCTCCAGCTTCGAGGTCAACACGCCGTATTACCTCTGGACGACCCTGATGAAGAGCCTGCTCAAGGTCGGCCCGGAGGTTCCCGAAGCCGACGTCCGGAAGCGGCTCCGCCAGATCACGCACACGCTCGCCCTCGACGAGCACGAACCGTACCTCGGGACCCTCCTCTCGCTCCGGTACGAAGAGATCCTCCTCGTCGACGAGACGCTCCGGAAGCAGAGAGTGTTTCAGGCGACCCGCGCGCTCCTCTGCGCGATCGCGGCCCGGAGGCCGATTGCGTTCATCCTCGAAGATCTCCACTGGATCGACAGGTTCTCGCAGGAGCTCCTGGAATACATTTTCTCGCGGACGACGAACGTCGTTCTCTCGCTGTTTGTCCTGATTTACAGGGAAGAGTACGCCCACGCGAAGAAGATCTCCGAGGGGGCGGATGTGATGGACCTGAACCGGCTCACCCGGTCCGAGGCGCTCAAGCTCATGAAGCTCCGGATGGACGTGGATTCCGTCCCCCAGGCCCTGGAGGATCTGATCCTGGGGCGGTCCGAGGGGAACCCCTTCTTCATCCAGGAAATCGTCAAGACGATGATCGACAAGAGGATCATCGCCATACGGCGCAGGAAGCTGGAGATCCTCACGGATAACATCGAGGCCGGCGTCCCCGAGACGATCCAGGGGATCATCATGGCGCGGATCGACAGGATCCAGGACAGCATCAAGGACGTTCTCTTCAGCGCCTCCGTGATCGGGCGGGAGTTCTCCCAGACCCTGCTGGAGCAGGTGATGGACAGGAAAAACGACGTCACGACGAACCTGACCGAGCTGAAGGCGCTGGAGCTCGTTCTCGAAAAGGACGAGGCCCACGAGGCGGAGTACCTCTTCAAGCATTACCTCATCCAGGAGGTGGCATACAACACGATCCTCCTGAACAAGAGGAAGGAGCTGCACGGCGCGATCGCGCGCGCGATCGAGGAGCTCTTTGCGGACCGCCTCGTCGAGTTCTACGAGCTCCTGGCGTTCCATTACGAGAAAGCGGAGCAGTGGGACAAGGCTGCGGAGTACCTGAGCCGGTCCGGCCATAAGGTGCGCCAGATGTACTCGCAGGAGGAGTCGAAGGACTTCTTCGAGCGGAAGAACGTCGCCGTGAAGAAGCTGTACCAGTCCGCGAGCGCGAAGGGGAGCGTTGCGGCGACGCTGAAGGCGATCACCCCCCCGCTCATCGCGATGCTGATTCCGATCCTGCCGATCTTTGCGTACATACGGATCCTCGGGCGGTCGCACAACGTCGACATCGCCGAACAGCTCGTCGTCGGCATCATCGCGAGCTCCCTGTGCGTCTGGTACGCGATATCGCTCTGGTATCTCGGGGTCGTCCCGTTTCTCCGCGGACGCCCGAAGCTCTACGACCTCATCGAAGACCAGGTGCGCATCATCTACAGGGAAGGGACGACGCTCTCCATCCATTTTTCCGAGATCGATCAGCTCTCCCTGCTCAACAACCGCCTGAGGTCCATGCGCCCTCTCCGGTACAAGATCATCGATCCCTTCGGGCGGATCGCCGACCCGGGCGCGATGACGTTCAAAACCTGGCTGAAGGAGGTGGCGCTGAACATCCTTCCTCCGTATTCGTTCGGCTTCGGCTCCGCGCAGGGGGAAATCCTGATACGCCTTGCGGAGGGCTACCGCCTCATGCGCATGGTGATCCCGTGGTGGAACACGCCGCTGCGGAGCCGCGACCTGAGCATCTCCCCCTTCGATGCCCGCGAGTTTTACGCCCAGTTCGACGTGGCGTACAAAAAATGGCGCCGCCAGCAGAAGCTTGAGAGAGAAGCCGCGAAGTAGGAGCGCTCCCGCTTGCGCACCCCGTTGAATCACGCGCCGCACGCCCGGTTCCCCGTCCGTTCATCGGCCCTCCTTGGTGCCCTCCTTGCGGGGTTCCCCCTCGCGGCCCAGCCCCTGGAAAGCGGCACCTTCCGTCCCCCCGATCTCGTGGAGATCGTCCGTCTCGACTCTACCGTGCACCTCGACATCCGCTACGCCACGGCGGACAATTTCATGAAGCGCCGGATGTACGACGAACCGCGTGCGTTTCTGCAGCGCCCGGCCGCCGAGGCGCTCCTGCGCGTTCACCGCGCGCTCCGCGCCCGCGGGCTCGGCATACTCGTCAAGGATGCGTACCGCCCGTGGTCCGTGACGAAACAATTCTGGGACGGGACGCCGCCGGCGCTCCGCCGTTTCGTGGCGGACCCCGCGAAAGGGTCGCGTCACAACAGGGGATGTGCGGTCGACTGTACGCTCTACCGTCGGGAACGGGGGGAGGAGGTCCGGATGCCGGGCGTGTACGATGAGTTCAGCCCCCGGTCGTCCCCCCGGTATGCGGGAGGGACACCGCACGAGCGCCGGATGAGAGATCTCCTCCGCGCGTCAATGAGCGCGGAAGGGTTCACCGTCGACCCGGGGGAGTGGTGGCACTTTGATTACCGCGACTGGAAGAGCTACCGGGTGCTTGATATCCCTTTTAGCGCAGTCCGCTGAACGGTTCCCGCCTCCCCGCGCCCGCCCGCGGGGGTGAGGAGCACCATGATCTCCGTGTCGTCCGTCCCCGGGAACAGGTCGAAGGGGACGGCGCGGACGGGGACGTACCCCGCCTTCTGCCACCGGAAGAGTTCCGCCTCCACGATGTCGATGTTGCAGAACATGTGGACGGCCTTTCCCGGTCTCCGTGCCGCCGCGGATTCGATGACCCCCGGTCCCGTCCCGCCGCGCGGAGGATCGAGGAGGAGGGCGTCCGCGCGCCTCATCCGCGAAAGGAGGCGGGAGAGCGTCTCCCCCGTGATGTCGGATCTGAAAAAGCGTGCATGCGCGGACCCGAGTCTGCGCCCGTTTGCCTCCGCCGCCTCGATCGCTTCGGGCGTCCATTCGAACCCCGCGGCGCGGCGCGCGCGCGCGCCGATCGTCAGCGTGAAGAGGCCGTACCCGCAGTAGAGATCGTACAGGTCGCTCTCCTGTGAGAGAGCGAGCATGCGCCCCGCCTCGTCGATGAGGCCGTCGACAAGCGACGCGTTCACCTGCGAGAATGCGAGGGGAGGGAAGAGGAACCCCTTGCCGCCGAACTTCTGATAAACCGAAGTTTCGCCGAAGATCTTTCTGACCTTTCCCCGCCCTCCGGGACTCCGCGTCCCCAGGTAGTACCTCCCGTCGGAGCGGTCCTCGTACAGCATGACGCCGCGGACGTCCGGGCACGACTTCGTCAGCGAACGGGAGACGGAGTTTGCCGCGGAGACGACGCCGGTGTCGATCCGCGTCACCGAGAGTATCACGACGAGGTCACTGGAGTTTCCCTTGACAATCACGTAACGGAGGACGGGCAGAAGCGGGCGGGCGGAACCCGACTCTATCGCGTGCTGCATCCGGAGATAGACCGCCGCGTGCGAGGCGGGCTCCACGCGGCAGGCCGTGACGTCCAGCGGGCGGTGTCGCTCCTCCCCTTCGGCGCCGATCAGCCCGAGCCGGATCTCTCCCTTGACCGGGAAGGCCTTCCGTTTGCTCACCGTGCGGTAGCCGCGCCCGAGCGGAGAGCGGACGAGCGGGGCGATCGGGGTTCCCGGGAGAAATGCTCTCCAGAATTCACGGAGCGCGCCGTCGCGCGCGGCCGCCTCGGCCGGGTACTCCACGCCCGAGGCGTGACAGAGCCGGCAGACTCTGGAGGAGGTTGTCCTGCATGCATCCCCCGGGAGCGCCGCCCCCGCAGGAGCGGCAAGGGCGAGATGTCTTGCGAATATCTCCTTGAACATGGAAGAATATACCGAATCCCGCCGAAAGAACGGAAGGTGTCGGTCTCTTTTGGAAATCGGTTCCAAAATCTGTATTTTGCGCGTCACGAGAGGAACATGGGGAGCGAGCAGAGTCTTGCAAACATATTCATCGACATCATTCCCGACATGTGCTTCGTCGTGTCGGATGAGCTGGATGTCCTTGTCTACAATAGAAAGGCCCGGGAGCTCCTCGGCCTCCCTGAGGAGCCGTCCGGACCCATATCGTTTTATTCGCTCCTGACAGACGATTCCCCCCGTCCCCTCCTCCCCGTTCTGAGAACCACCGGGCGCTCGCCTGAGGCGGAAGCACGATTCCGGACCGCGGACGGCGGGGCGGTCGATGCGCTCCTGTTCATACGGAAGATCGAAGGGGTCGGGGCCGACTTCCTCTACGTCATCGCCAGGGACGTCTCCGGAGTCAAGAAGAAAGAGCTCGACCTCCTCAGGTTTTCAAACGTCGTCCATTACACGGTCAACCCCATCCAGATCACGGACGCGGTGGGAAGGATGGTCTATGTCAATCCGGCCTTCGAACGGGCGACCGGGTTCACGAAAGACGAGCTGATCGGCACCAACCCGAACAAGCTCTCGAGCGGGAAATATCCGAAGGAGTTCTGGAAAAGGGCCTGGGACCAGATCAACGCGGGGAAGGTCTGGACGGGGGAGATCGAGAACAGGAGGAAAAATGGCGATCCCCTCTTTACGCAGCTCCTGATTTCCCCCATTGTCGACGGCGAGGGGACGGTTGTCGGGTTCCTGGGGACCCACAGGGACATCACCGAGCAGCGGCAGCTCGAGCAGCAGCTCATGCACTCGCAGAAGATGGAAAGCATCGGCACGCTCGCCGCCGGGATCGCGCACGAAGTCGGCAACCCCCTGGCGTCGATCTCCTCCATCGTCCAGGTCCTCCTCAGGACCCTCTCCGACGACGTCGCGAAAGAGAAACTTGGTCTCGTCCAGTCGCAGGTGCACAGGATCACGAAGATCATACGGGATCTTGTCGATTTTTCGCGGCCGTCCAACTACCAGGTCCAGCCGACCGATCTTGTCAGGACGCTGACCGACGCCGTCGAGATCGTCAAGATGGGGAAGAAGGCCAAGGAAATCACGTTCGTCACGCACGTCCGCCGCCAGATCCCGGTGCTTTCCCTCGTGCCGGACCAGATCTCCCAGGTGTTCATCAACATCCTCCTGAACGCCGTCGACGCCCTGCAGGGAAGGCACGGCGTGATCACGGCGGAGGTGGAAAACGAAAACCGGCAGATCCGCGTCACGATCACCGATAACGGCGCGGGCATCCGCCCGGAACACCTCCCCAAGATCTTCGAGCCGTTCTTCACGACCAAACAGGTGGGGGAGGGGACCGGGCTCGGTCTCTGGGTGAGCTACGGGATCGTCAGGAGCTTCCGGGGCGACCTCTCGGTGCACAGCACGTGGGGGAAGGGGACATCCTTCACGATGACCCTCCCGCTGAACGGAAAGGACGCACGGAATGGCTGAATCGATACTCATCGTCGACGACGAGGATATCATCCGCGAGTCGCTCTCGTTCATTCTTGCGAAGGAGGGGTACGACGTGCGCGACGCGGCGAACGGCGCGATCGCCGTGGAGATGATGAAAACCGGCTCCTTCGATCTCGTCCTCACCGATCTCGAGATGCCGGAGATGAAGGGGATCGAGCTCCTCGAGCACATCACGAACTTCTCCCCCGAGACCCTCGTCGTTATCATCACCGCCTACGGGTCCGTGGAATCCGCGATCGCCGCGCTCCGGAAGGGGGCGGTGGACTACATCCTCAAGCCCGTGGAGTTTGACGAGCTCCTCGTCAAGGTCCGGCGGCTCCTCGCCGGCAGGCGGCTCTCGATCGAGAACAAGCTCCTGCGGAACGAGCTGCACCGTCAGTACGACTTTTCGAGTCTCGTGGGGCAGAGCACGGCGATGGCGCGCGTATTCGACACGATAAAGAAGGTCGCGTCGACCGACGGCACGGTGCTCATTTACGGCAAGAGCGGGACGGGGAAGGAGCTCGTCGCGCGGGCGATCCATTTCAACAGCAAGCGGAGCGCGCGGCCCTTCATCCCGGTCAACTGCGGGGCGATCGTCGAGAACCTGTTCGAGAGCGAGCTCTTCGGGCACAAGAGGGGCTCGTTCACCGGCGCGACGACCGACAGGGACGGGTTTTTCAAGGCGGCGGACGGGGGGTCCATATTCCTGGACGAGGTGAGCGAGATCCCCCTCCACCTCCAGGTGAAGCTCCTCCGGGCGATCGAGCTGAAGGAGATCACCCCGGTGGGGACCTCCATCGCCCAGACCATCGACGTGCGGATCATCGCCTCGACGAACAAGAACCTGGAAAAGGAGGTCGAGGCGGGGCGGTACCGCGAGGACCTCTTTTACCGGCTGAACATCGTCGAGATCAATCTCCCCCCCCTGGCGGAACGGGGAGACGACATCCCCCTCCTCGTGCAGCATTTTGTCGCGAAGTACGCCCGCGAGATGAACAAGGACGTCAGGGGGGTGGACAACGAGGTGATGAAGTGCCTCCTGGCGCACTCGTGGAAAGGGGAGATCAGGGAGCTCGAAAACATCATCGAGCGCGCGGTGATATTCGCGGAGGGGAATCTCGTTACCAAAAGTGAGCTCCCGGGTTTCTTCGAACAGCGGCAGGATGCGCTCTATCCCTTTGACGCCCGGCGGTCCATGAAGGAGGCGGTGGATGAGTTCGAGAGGCAGTATATCACGCACGTCCTCCGCACGAACGCCTTTAATAAAGAGGCGACTGCGAAAGCACTGAAGATCAGTCTCTCCTCCCTCTACAGAAAAATCGAAGAGCTCGCCATCCCTTCGCAGGCGTAGGAATTCCCTCCTGTCGATTCTCACTAATTGGAATGGGGTTTGTAGAGATTCTCCACTCCCGCTTCCTCCCGCGTGATTTTCCCGCGCTTCTTCCCTCCCCGTGCGTGCTGCGGTTGGCACATATCTTGACGTCAACGGGGGTGGAAGGGAGCGCCCGTTGTGGTCTATCTGAAAAAAATACTCGTCACGACTGACCTGTCGCAATACTCGCTTGCGGCCCTGGAATATGCCCGGTCGTTCGGACTGCTGTATGCCTCCCGGATATTCCTCCTGTTTGTCGACGACCATGCCCACCACAAATCCGGCCCGCAGGGGGTCGCGGCGCTGGCGGATTTTGTTTCCCGGAACGTCGATCCCGACATCAAGATCGTGCAGGCGGTGCGCACGGGGCACGCCGCCGCGGAGATCACGAGGTTCTCCCGGGAGGAGAACGTCGACCTCATCGTCATGGCGACGCACGGCCGCACGGGCGTGAAGCATGCCCTGCTGGGGAGTGTGGCCGAGAAGGTCGTCCGCATCTCCGCGGTTCCCGTTCTTACAGTGAAACCCCTCCCGGTTCGCGAAAGCATACTCATGGATGAAGACGTCGAGAGCGAACTGCATTTGCGCTGAAGGGGTCAATTGAAAGATAAAAGAACATATACGCCGGCGGGCGATCGCGGGGCATTGCCGCAGGCCTCCGGTGACAGGGAGAGGAAATCGATACTGATATTCAGTCCCGACCTCAACCTCTGCTTCAGCCTTTCCGTGCTCTTCCAGAACCGGTACCATGTCGTCACAACCACGAACATCGTGACGTTCGAGCGGCTTGCGACCTGTTTCGGGGCCGACCTGGCGATCGTTGACGAAGTCCCTTCCGACTGCCTTCTTAAACGGCTTGAAATCCTCGGCACAGGCTGTCCGAAAATACCGGTGATCATGCTCTATGTTTACAGCGGCCGGGACCTGGTTCTCGACCGCGCCATCCGGAGCCGCGTCGATTCGGTCTTCTACAAGCCGGTGGAGGTGTCCGTTGTTTCCAGACGGATCGATGAAATCCTGACCGCCTGACCCTTTTTTCGGCCATTCTTCCCCTCCCGCTTCACCCCTCCTATTCCCATCGTTGAAAACTCCCCGGGAGAAGAATTGCAGAAATAGGAATATTTTGGCACTTCCCACCGCAAATGTGGCAGAATTCAACAAATTGATTGGAACTTCCTTGGCATGCTGATTGACCATCCTTCGATACCTGTTGTTGCGATTTTCCACATTTAGGCCCGATGAACACGCGTACGCGCGAAATGAGATCCGCTGCGGCGATCCTGAGAGCCATCCTGTGTCTGGCCGGTCTCCTCTCCCTTTCCTCCCCTGCAATTGCCGGGGGGAGCTCCGAATGTCTTGCCTGTCACGCGGACAGGGGGGCGTCGATGTCCCGGAAGGGGAAAACGGTCTCTCTGTACGTCGACGCCGCAAAACTGGAGGCGTCGGCGCACGCGGGACTCGAGTGTGTGTCGTGCCATGTTGGATTCAGCGCCTCGGATCTCCCCCATGCAAAGAAGATCCGGCCTGTCAACTGCCTCACCTGCCACGACGGGGATCAGTTCGCCCGGTTCCGCAGCAGCGTTCACGGCAGGCTCAAGGGGGGAATCCCGGTCGCAGGATGCAGTGACTGCCATGGCACGCATGCGGTCGTCCGTGTGAGTACGGAGCCGGCTGAGGCGAGGAAACAGTTTGCGCTTGCGGCCTGCGCGAAATGCCACGCCGGTGAGCGGGAAATGTTCATGGCGTCCGATCACGGCCTTGCGCTCGCCGCGGGGGTGAAAGGCGCCCCCGCGTGCATGAGCTGTCATGATGCGCATAACGTCCGGGCGGCGGCCGACTCGAGCTCCGGAACGAGCAGGCCGAAGGTCGCCGCCATGTGCCTCCGGTGTCATCTCGACAACCCGGATGTGCGGGCGAACGTCGGTCCCTCCGCGGGATTTATTTCGAGTTACGAGAACAGCGTCCACGCGCGCGCGCTGAAGGGGGGGAATGAAGCGGCGGCGACGTGCATCGACTGCCACGGCGCCCACGAGATGAAAAAGGGGGCGCGCCCCGATTCGAAAGTCGCCCGTGCGAACATCGCCGGCACGTGCGGCGGATGCCACCGGGACATCCTGGAGCAGTACAGGGGGAGCATCCACGGGACGTCGTTCGCCGCCGGCGTTGTCTCCTCCGCGACGTGCACGGACTGCCACGGCGAGCACAACATCCTCTCCCCGAAAGACGCCGCCTCTCCGGTCGCGGCGGGGAACGTTTCGGCGCAGGTATGTTCCCCCTGTCACGCGTCCGTGAAGCTCGCGAGCAAGTACGGGTTTGCGGCGGACCGCTTCCAGACGTTTTCCGACAGCTATCACGGGCTTGCCGGGAAGGCGGGTGACCTTGCCGTGGCGAACTGCGCAAGCTGTCACGGCGTCCACGACATCAAGCCCTCGTCCGATTCGACCTCCAGGATTTCGAAGAAGAACCTGGTGAAGACGTGCGGGACCTGCCATCCCGGCGCAAACGAGAATTTCACGAAGGGGGCGGTGCATGTCATCGCGACGACGCGCAATGACAGTCTCCTCTACCTGGTCTCGACGGGATACCTCCTCCTCATCATCGTCGTCGTCGGGGGGATGTTCGTGCACAACCTGCTCGACTTCGTCCGGAAGTCGAAGCGGCAGTTGATGTACAGGAGGGGACTCCTCGTCCGGAACCACGTCGGCCACCGGCTCTACCTCAGGATGTCTCTCGGTGAACGGGTCCAGCACGGGACGCTTGCCCTCAGTTTCATCACGCTCGTGCTGACCGGTTTCGCGCTGAAATTCCCCGGCGCCTGGTGGGTCGCGCCTCTTGCCGATATCAGCCCCCTCATGTTCGCGGCGCGCGGTATACTCCACCGCACGGCGGCCGTCGTGCTCGTTCTCTCCGGGCTCTACCATTGTTATTACGTCCTGGCAGTCCCCAGGGGGAAGAGGCTGATCCGCGATCTTCTCCCCGTCCCGGGCGATTTCCGGGACGCGCTCCTTGTCATGAAGTACAACCTCGGCCTTTCCCCGGTACGCCCCTCGTTCGGGCGGTTCAGCTACATCGAGAAGAGCGAATACTGGGCGCTTGTCTGGGGGACGATCGTGATGGGGCTGACCGGCGGAATCCTCTGGTTCGACAACACGTTCCTTGGGCTCCTGACGAAGCTCTGGTGGGATATCGCCCGGACGATACACTATTATGAGGCCTGGCTGGCCACGCTCGCGATCGTCGTCTGGCATCTCTATTTCGTCATATTCAATCCCGACAGCTATCCGATCAACCTGGCGTTCTGGAAGGGGACTCTGACGGAAGAGGAGATGCAGGAAGAGCATCCTCTCGAGATTGAGGCTCTTAAGGCGGGAGAAGCGCAGATCGCGGCAGGCGAGAAAGGGGTATGACGTCATGATCCCCCCGTTCTATATCGGTTGCGCCCTGTCCGGTGGAATGTTTTCGGGGAAAGTTGTACATTTTTTTCACCACCGTCATTCCTCGATTCTCCGGAGCATCCGGTACAAATGTGCCGGACTCCTCCATCCCAGAGCGGTGTCCCGTTCTTTCTCCTGCACGCTGGAACACAATTTCACTAATCCACACAAAACGAGGAGGATTCACTGCATGAGAGCGCTCAGTGCATGCATCGCCATAGTCGTTGCCGTAATGTTTCTTTCGGGGACGGCCGCGGCTGACAACAAGTACGTAGGTGCAAAGTTCTGCGGAATGTGCCATAAGCAGAAGGAGAAGGGGGAAGCGTTCGCTGTATGGGAGAAGAGCGCGCACGCAAAAGCCTTTGAGACCCTGAAATCCAAAGAGGCCGACGAGTTTGCGAAGAAGAGGGGGCTGAAGACCCCTGCTGCAGAAAGTCCCGAATGCCTGAAGTGTCACGTGACGGGGGGCGGCGCCGCGACAAACGTCGAAGCGACGTTCAAGAAGGAGGAGGGGGTGACGTGCGAGGGATGCCACGGTGCGGCGTCGGGATATAAGATGCTGCACATCAAGGGGGACCTCGCGAAGTCGAAGGAAGCGGGGATGGTCATCCCGGACAAAGCCGACGCAAAGTTCTGTGAGAAGTGCCACAATGCCGAGAGCCCGACGTTCAAAGGGTTCAACATTGCGGAGATGTGGGCCAAAATCGAGCACCACGGCCCGCCGAAGAAATAGCAACCCGGCCCCCGGGGCCCCCCCTGCGTTGGGGGGTCCGGAGGGATCCGGTCTTTAACCCGGATGGAGATGATGCGAAGAATACTCCCGAATTCGTTCTACAGCCCCCTGACGCTCGCCGGCTGCCTCGTCGCGGGGATCAGTTTCGGTCTGATCCTCTTCCTGATGCTCCTGGAGACGCTCTCCGGATCTCCCAAGCCGTACATGGGGATCATTGCGTTTGTCCTCCTGCCGGGGATACTTGTCATCGGGCTCATCCTCGCGGCGGCGGGCGTATGGCGTGAACACCGGCGTGAGCGCGCGGGAAAGCGGGTCGAGCATCACCTCCCGCAGGTGGACTTCAACAACCCGCGTCACAGGGCGGCGTTCGGACTTGTGGCCGCAGGCGCCATCCTTCTCCTCGTCTTCTCCGCGTTCGGGAGCTTTCAGGCGTATGAGCACACGGACTCGGATCAGTTTTGCGGCGAGACCTGCCACACGGTCATGGAACCGGAGTACACCGCCTACCAGTATTCGCCCCACGCCCGCGTCGACTGCGTGAAATGCCACATCGGGCCCGGGGCGGGATGGTTCGTCCGCTCCAAGCTCTCCGGCACGTATCAGCTCTACGCGGTGACGTTCAACCGGTTCCCGCGTCCGATCCCGACGCCGATCGAAAACCTGCGTCCCGCCCAGGAGACGTGCGAACAGTGCCACTGGCCGAAGGAGTTCTTCAGCGAGAAGGAGATCAAGAATACCTACTTCATGTCCGACGAAAAGAACTCGCGCTGGTCGCTCAACCTCCTCATCAAGATCGGGGGAGGGAACGTCGAAGCGGGTCCGACCTCGGGAATACACTGGCACATGAACATTGCCAACGAAGTGACGTACGTCCCGGCCGACTCGTCCCGCCAGGTCATCCCCTGGGTCCGCTCGAAGCATCCTGACGGCACGGTGACGGTCTACAAGAGCACGGAGAGCACGCTGACCGACGAGGAGCTCGCGAAACGGCCCGTGCGCCGGATGGACTGCATCGACTGCCATAACCGTCCCACGCATATCTATCATCCTCCGGCCCGGACCGTCAATCACGAGATGGAGCTGGGGTGGATCGACCCCGCGCTCCCGGGGGTCAAAGCCCTCGCCGTCAGGGCCCTGGAGTATCCGTACTCCACTGCGCAGTCGGCGACGGACAGCATCAAGCTGGTTGTCGAGCAGTTTTATGCGTCGACTTATCCGGCGGTCGCCGATACCTCTCGGAAGGCGATTGAGCGGACCGTGGACGAGCTCCGCAAAATCTACAGCCGCAATTATTTCCCCTTCATGCGGGTGAACTGGAAGACGTACCCGGACAACATCGGGCACATGTACTATCCCGGCTGCTTCCGGTGCCACGACGGCAAGCATGTGTCGGAGGGCGGCACCGTGCTGTCGAAGGACTGCAATATGTGCCACACGATACTCGCCCAGCAGTTCCGGCAGGACTCGGTCAGGCTCTCCCTGGGGGGGATCGAGTACCGCCACCCGGTGGACGTCGGCGACGCGTGGAAAGAGACGAATTGCAATGAGTGTCACAACAGCAACTAGCCGGAAGAGCCGATGACATCACGCCCGGAAGAATTCGATCGCGGAAGACGGGACTTTCTCGGAATTGCGCTGGGCGGGGGATTCGTCGCCTGGGCCGCCGCCGTCCTCTATCCGGTGGTATCCTACCTGAAGCCTCCGAAGCAGGCGGAGGTCGAGGTGACGAGCGTGAAGGTTGGCAAGATCGCCGGGATCGGGAATGACTCCGGGACGATCGTCCGGTTCGGCACGAAGCCGGTCATCCTGATCCGGACGGCCTCAGGGGAGTTCCGCGCCTTCTCCGCGACGTGCACGCACCTCGACTGCACCGTGCAGTACAAGAAGGATCTCGGCGTCATCTGGTGCGCATGCCATAACGGGAAATACGACCTCACCGGGCGGAACATCTCCGGCCCGCCGCCGCGCCCCCTCGACGAATACCGGGTGATCGTCCAGGGGGATGACCTTTTCATCTCGAAGAAGACATGAGCAGCGCACTGGCGAAATTCTATGCGTGGCTGGACGAGAGGGTCAAGATAAGCGATCTCGTCCAGTTTATGGGGAAGAAATACGTTCCCGTCCACCGCCACTCCGTCTGGTATTACTTCGGCGGCGTCGCGCTCTTCCTGTTCATCATACAGGTCACGACCGGCATTCTCCTCCTCCTCTATTACAAGGGGAGCGACACGCTCGCCTTCGAGAGCATCCAGTTCATCATGTCGAAGGTGGCGTTCGGCTGGCTTGTCCGATCCATACACAGCTGGGCGGCCAATCTCTTCATCCTGGCCGCCGTGATCCATATGTTCAGCGTCTACTTCGAGCGGTCCTACAGGAACCCCCGCGAAATCACGTGGCTGACGGGGATGCTCATGCTGTTCCTCGGGCTCGGGTTCGGGTTCAGCGGCTATCTCCTCCCCTGGAACGAGCTGGCGTTTTTTGCGACGAAGGTGGGGACGGATATCGCGGGGGTGATTCCCCTGGTCGGCAAGCCGCTCATGGTCTTCCTTCGCGGCGGGGACGACGTGACGGGCGCGACGCTCTCGCGGTTCTTCGGCTTCCACGTCGCCGTCTTCCCGGGGATCTTCACCGTCCTGCTCGTGACGCACCTCCTCCTCGTCCAGCGGCAGGGGATGAGCGAGCCGCTCGGGCACGACCCGGAGAAAGAGCTGAAGACGATGCCGTTTTTCCCGAATTTCATGCTGCGCGACGTCCTTCTCTGGCTCATCGTGCTGAACGTCCTTGCGATACTCGCCGTGTTCTTCCCCTGGGATCTCGGGAGGAAGGCGGATCCGTTCGCGTCGGCCCCCGCGGGGATCAGGCCCGAGTGGTATTTCCTCTTCATGTTCCAGAGTCTCAAGTATTTCCCCTCCCGGATACTCTTCATCGACGGGGAGGTTCTCGGGATCGGCCTCTTCGGGGTCGCAGGGTTCCTCTGGCTCCTTGTCCCGTTCTGGGACCGGAAGAGCGCACTCGGCGTCAGGAGCAGGGCCCTTTCGTACGCCGGAATCGGTGTCGTCGCCTATATACTCGTGCTGACAATACTCGGATGGTTTTCGTGAAAAAGATCCGCCTCACGGCTCCCCTCTGCGCGCTGGCGTTCCTGCTCTGCGCCCTCCCTTCCCGGGCCCCGGCCCGAGACGGGTGCCTGACGTGTCACGCGGGGCTCGGCGACAAACCCTCCGCCCTTTTCTCCCATGACGTCCACGCACGGCGGGGGATCACCTGCGCCGGCTGCCACGGCGGGAACCCGGAGTCGGACGACATGGAGGCGTCGATGAGCAAGGCGGCGGAATTCCTTGGGAAACCGCAGGGGGACGCGATCTCCGCCATGTGCGCCCGCTGCCACGCCGACTCCGCGATGATGGCCGGATTGCATTCGGGCCTCCCGACCGGGCAGTTCGCCGCGCTCCGGGAGAGCGTTCACGGACGGCTCTCGCTGGACGGGAAGCAGCGGATCGTGCAGTGCACGACGTGTCACGGGGCGCACGGGATTCTTCCGGTGAACGATCCCCGTTCCCCCGTGCATCCCCTGAACGTGGTCGCCACCTGTTCCTCCTGCCACGCGAGTGCGGCCTACATGCGCCGGTACAATCCGAAGCTGGCGGTGGATCAGCTCGAGAAATACCGCACGAGCGTCCACGGCGTCCGGAACGCCGCAGGTGACGGCCGCGTCGCCGAATGCGCGAGCTGCCACGGGAGCCACGGGATCCTCCCGGCGGACGACGTCCGCTCGCGCGTCTACCCGACCAACATCCCGGCGACGTGCGCCTCCTGCCACAGCGATCCGGAACACATGCGCGGCTACGGGATACCGACGGACCAGTTCGCAAAGTACGAGCGGAGCGTTCACGGGCAGGCCCTGCTCGTGAGGAAGGATCTTGGCGCGCCGGCATGCAACGGATGCCACGGAAACCACGGCGCAACCCCGCCGGGGGTCGAATCCATCTCCAAAGTCTGCGGGACGTGCCATGCGCTGAACGCCGACCTGTTTTCCTCGAGTCCGCACAAGAAGGCGTTCGACGCGGCGAATCTGCCGGAGTGCGAGACGTGCCACGGGAACCACGAGATCCTCCCGCCGACGGCGGCGCTGCTCGGGACGGACTCGGCCGCGGTGTGCTCCAGGTGCCACGGCGCCGGAGATGCGGGGTTCGCCGCCGCCGGCGCGATGCGGGTCCTCGCCGACAGCCTTGAATCGGTGGAGAGCCGGGCACGCGCGTTTGTGGAAGACGCCGAGCAGAAGGGGATGGAAATCGCGGATGCAAAATTCCAGCTCCGCGACGCCCGCCAGGCGCGCCTGGAATCGCGGACGATGGTCCACGCGTTCGACGGGGCGAAGTTCGCCGCGGTGGTCGCGAAGGGCCTCGCGACGGGCGCGTCCGTCGGGGAACAGGCGTCCGGCGCGGTGCGCGAGTTCTATTTCAGGCGGATCGGCCTGGGCGTGGCGACGCTGATCATCACGCTGCTCGCCGTCTCATTGTACGTGTACATCCGGCGGATCGAACGCCGCCAGGCCGCAAAGGGGGAAAAGCCGCGGGGCCATTCTCCGGTGATGTGACGCGTCCGGCGGACCCGACAGGCGGAATCTTGATGGAGGACTTGGACAGGTGAAACTTCGAGCGATTATAACACTCTTCCCGATGCTCATGCTGGGGGCCGGGTCCGCTCCCGCCCAGTTCGCGAGCGGGAGGCTGACGACCTCGTTTTACACGTTTCAGCGTTTCGATACCGTCGGTTCGTCTCAGACATACCTCCGGGGGTTCCAGTCGGTGCAGCTCTCCCTGGCGCAGCAGGACTTTTCCGTCAACACGTATTTCCAGGGAGCCGCCGGGGGCGCGAATCAGTTCAGGGAGAACGGGGACGTCAGGTTCTACAACCTGTATCTCCGCTGGGCGAACATCGGCAAGGTGGTCGACCTGAACGTGGGGCGGCAGGCGGTGTACGCCGGGGTGGGGACGGGAACGATCGACGGCCTCACGGCCCGCGCAAAAATCCTGGAGGGACAGGTCGTCGTCAACGGCTACGGCGGTTCCTCGGTCAACGACGACTACACGGGTATCCGGAAGGACTGGCATGATAATCTGAATCTGGGGGGACAGGTGCTGACGACGTTCGTCCCCGGGGCAAGGATCGGGGTGAGCTACACGTACCGGGGAGAGGAGCGCGACGCGTACGTGGCCATGCGGGAAACGGCGATCGGCGACAGTCTGAAGACGTACCTCACACTCCCGTTTCTCATTCAGAGCGCCTCGAACGCCGTCCAGCTCGGGAGCGCGGACGCGTCGTGGTCGTACGGGAACATCGTCTCCGTGTACGGGCGGTATGATTATGATCTGAACTATATGCAGACCTCCAGGGGCCAGGGATCGGTCCGCGTGAGCGTCACCGACGCCCTGGCGCTCACGGGGGACTATACGTACCGGAGGCCGCAGCTTTCGTACAACTCGATATTCTCGGTCTTCTCGTTCAATTCCACGCGGGAGATCGAGGGGGGGGCCGAATACCGGATCACGCCCCTTGTCCGGGCCTTCGGCAGGATAGGGGTCGTCTCCTACACGGATACGACGAGCATGACGTGGAGTGCGGGGATCAACTCCGGGTACGGGAGCGTGAGTTACAGCGGGGGGACCGGGTACGCCGGGCAGCTTGCCTCGTTCAGCGTCCAGGGGGCGTACCCCCTGTGCGACAGGCTCCTGGTTCCGAGCCTGGGGCTCTCCTGGGCTTCCTACCGGCTGAGCGCGGACGACCCGGTCGATCATGCGCTCGCCGTCCTCGCGGGGGCGACCGTCCGCCCGGCAAGGAACTTCTCGTTCGATGTGCAGGGGCAGTGGATGACGAACAGGCTCTACAGCCGCGACATGAGGGTCCAGCTCAAGCTCATGTACTGGTTCGCCGATCGACTGTCCCTCTTTTCACAGGAGGTGAACTGATGAGACGCTGGGGATTGATTCTTCTCGTTGCCGCCGCCGCGCTCTTCACCGCGTTGGCCCGCCGCTCCGCGGCCCCGGCCTCCTGGCCCGACAATGACGATCAGAAGCTGCTGAAGTTCTCTCACGCGTTTCACGTGAAGGAGGCGGGCGTCGCCTGCGCGGACTGCCACAAGGCGGCCGCAACGAGCGCGCTCGCGTCGGATAATCTCCGTCCCGCGCACGACAACTGCGTCACGTGTCATGAGGAGCAGATAAACCATCAGTGCGGCTACTGCCACACCGACACGCTGAACATCCTGGCGGCGGCGAGGCCGGTCCGCACGATCGTCTTTTCGCATGCGCAGCACACGTCGATGAAGGACGTGGAGTGCACGACCTGCCACGGCGGGCTCGACACGACCGCCTATGCGGGTCCGTCGAACATGCCGGCGATGACGGCGTGTGTGAAGTGTCATGACGGCGTCCGCGCCGCGGGAAATTGTGAATCGTGCCACACGAGCTTTACGAATCTCATTCCGTCCGATCACCTTGTCGCGGATTTCCGGAAAGAGCATAAAAAGATGACGCGCCTGGGGGGGCTCGACGTTGCGTGCGCCACCTGCCACACGCAGAATTTCTGCGCCGACTGTCACGGCGCCGGCCCGCTGAAGCAATTTGGAAAAACCTCGCTGATGACCGAGCCTTCCCCCCGGAGTTCGTCACCCACCGACGGGCCGCAGCAGATGCCGCTGCAGATGACGCACAGCATGAATTACCGGTACACGCACGGGATCGACGCGAAGGCGAAATCGACAAGTTGCTTCGACTGCCACAACGCGCAGACGTTTTGCGAGCAGTGCCACGCCGTGGGGGACAACCTCTCCCCCGGGCAGAAACCCGCCTCCCACCTTGACCCCGGGTTTACGACGTTCGGCGTCGGCTCCGGGGGCGGGCGGCACGCGCGGGAGGCCCTGCGTGACATCGAGAGCTGCGCCGTCTGCCATGACGCGCGCGGGGCGGATCCGGTCTGCATCACGTGCCACATCGATCCCGACGGGATCAGAGGGGCCCACCCCAGGACGCACCCGGCGGGATTCATGCAGGGGGATCACGGATCGTGGCACACCGATCCCGGCGCCGTATGTTACAATTGCCACACCGACATGAACGCCTTCCCCGGCGGAACCGCCGGAAAGGGATTTTGCGGGTACTGTCACGGACCGATGAGATAGTGAGAGGACAATGAAAACACAACTCGGCATATTGCTCGCGGGCGCCCTCGTCGCCCTTTCCTGCAGCGAACTGAAGAACTCGATCCCGGTGCCTGTGGCGCCCGGCGTGAGAGTGCACGACCCGGGGTGGATCGACCCCTCGAACACGGGATTCCACGGCAAACAGCTTCTGGCCGCGGTTCCCGCGTGGAACGACCAGAACTGCCAGGTGTGCCACGGCGGGGATTACGCGGGAGGGACCGCGGGCGTCGCGTGTTACAGCTGTCACGACCCGTACCCGCACACGGTGAAGTTCGCGGTGGCCACCGGGAGGCATGTCGGGTACCTCCGGTCCAATGTGTTTCCGCTTCAGGCATGCCAGAGCTGCCACGGCTCGACGTTCACCGGCGGCCCCGTCGTCGCGATCTCGTGCGAGCAGTCCGGCTGCCACGTCGATGCCTCGGGGAATCCGAAATCCCCGGAGACGTGCAACACGTGCCACGGCAACTTCTCCGCCCCCGCGAACCTCACCGGCATTCCCCTCCTCCTTTCGGCCGCTCCGCCGAGGGACGTCGCGGGGGATACCTCGGCAGGCGCACCGGGCGTCGGCGCGCATCAGAAGCATCTTATGACGGGGACAACGGGGAAATCGGTGAAGTGCCAGGAGTGCCATGCAATCCCGAACAACTGGACCGATCCCGGCCACATCCCGGTCCAGATGCAGGCGGCCTCCGGCTCCCGGTTCTCCGCGCGGTCGCACACCGGTACGACGCTCACGCCTGTCGTCCTCTTCAATGACACGCTGGCAAACCTCGTCACGGGGAACGGGGCGCTCGCCCCCCATCCCGCGTTCGATCCTTCGACGCTGCGATGTTCGGGCACGTACTGCCACGGGAACTGGCTCCTCCTGAAATCCCTCGCCCCGTCGGCTGCGCAGGGGGTGTACCAGGACACCGCGACGGTGATCGCCGGCGCGAGCGCCTCCCCGGCATGGAACGCGGGATCCTCTGCCGGGGCGTGCTACAGCTGTCACGGCCAGGCGCCGAACACGTACACGCCGGCCGGGCACATTCCCTATGCGCTCAGCGCATGCTACATATGTCACGGCGACGTGGTGGACGCGAGCGGTAACATACTCAATCAGTCGAAGCACATGAACGGCGTCATCGACCTCGTGGCAGGCTTCGGAGGCCCCAGGCCGATGAAGTAAGCCAACGCGCGGATCCGGACCATTGCAGGGAGGATGAGGACTATGCCTACCAACGAAGAATACTGGACCGCTCTCGAGCGGAAAATCTGCGCGAAGTGCGTTGATGGCGGGGGGGACGGGAGCTGCCGCATCGCTCCGGGGCGCGAGTGCGCGGTGAAGTCGCACTTCCCGCAGATCATCGAGGCGGTGAATTCCGTTTTCAGCTCCTCGGTCGAACCGTACGTGGAACAGCTCCGGAAGAAGGTCTGCGCGGTATGCACGGAGCAGTCCACGGGAGGTTCATGCGCTCTGCGGAATGAAACCGAGTGCGCTCTCGACAGGTACTTCCCCCTGATTGTTCAGGTCATCGAAGAAACACAGGTGAAGAAACGCCTTCAGCCGTGAGTCGGCGCGCTCTTTCTTAGCTATCACAAATCATGACCCTCGGGGTGTGACTTAAGTCATACCCTCGTTTGGCCGCATGACTCCCCGTTTCCCGCTCTTTATCTGTCATTCCGCCGGAGTCTGGTTTTTCACTCCTGCCAACCATTTCCTACGGATTGGAACTCTCTCCTCCCCCCGGGGGCTCTGATTGCGCAAAAATGCCCCCTATCGATGCCATTCACCATGCCGCTCAACCGTTTCGTGGCACGCATGTTGAAATGAGACTGGCGGGATCCATACGGGAGGCTTGATGACTGTTCTTGGAAATGTCGCGTTGTTCGCCGGCCTCTGTTCGGCGATTCTTTCGGCGGTTGTCTATTACCGTTCGGCAACGTCGCGGAAGAGTTCGCCGCTCCCCGGGCGCCTCCTCCTCGTCGCATGCTCGGTTTCCGTGCTTCTCGCATCTCTGGTTCTCCTCGATCGCATCGTTGCGCACGACTACTCTGTCGGCTACGTCTACAGTTACAGTGACAATACGCTCCCGCTTCACTTTCTGATTTCAAGCTTCTACGCAGGACAGGAAGGAAGCTTTCTGTTCTGGGCCCTCTGTTCCGCCGTCATCGGGCTGTTCCTCCACCGCTCCGCGAAGAGGAGCGGAATCGAATCTCCGGTGATGGCCGTGTTCATGACCGTGGAGGCGTTTCTGATTCTCCTTGTTGTCGTCCGTTCACCCTTTCGTTCCGTATGGGAGATGTTCCCGGGTGCTCCCGCGTCGCCTCCCCCCGACGGGCGCGGCCTGAACCCGCTTCTTCAGAACATCTGGATGGTCATACATCCCCCCGTCCTGTTCATCGGGTTTGCGGCGATGGCGGTGCCGTTCAGCATGGCGGTCGCGGGGCTCTGGAAGAAGAAGAGCGATCTCCTCCCGGCGAATGCTCTTTCGTGGCTCCTCTTCTCCGTCGCAGTCCTGGGACTCGGGATCATGCTCGGCGCCTACTGGGCATACGGGGTTCTCGGCTGGGGCGGGTACTGGGGATGGGATCCGGTGGAGAACTCTTCGCTTGTACCCTGGTTGACCGGCGTGGCGCTTCTCCACACGCTGCTGGCGCAGAAGCGGACGGGTGCCTATGTCAGGACCAATTTTGCGCTGGCGCTCCTGTCGTTCACGCTCGTCCTGTACAGCACGTTCCTCACCCGGAGCGGGGTGCTCGGCGACGCCTCGGTCCATGCGTTCACGGATCCGGGGGCCCAGATCTACTGGCTCCTTCTCTGCGGACTGATCGCCGCGACCGCCGGGGGAGCGGCGCTCCTGCTCCTGCGCGCGAAGACGTTCCGCGTGGATGAGACGAGGGGGGGGATTCTGACGCGGGAGACGGCGCTCGGACTGGGGAGCCTCGCCCTCCTCCTGAGCGCGGCGGTCGTTCTCTTTGGCACGAGTCTTCCGATACTCTCGAAGACGCGCGTGGAGCCCGCATTCTACGACGCGACGAATCTCCCTATCGCGATCGCGGTCGCACTCCTTATCGGATTCAGTCTCTTTATGCAGTGGGAGGTGCCGGATGCCGGCGCCACGATCAGGGCCTCGCTCACCTCTCTCGGAGCCGCCGCCCTCTCGTGCCTCGTGCTCGTCGCCGCGGGGATCCGTGACGCGGGGGCGCTTCTCCTGATATTTACCGCGCTGTTCGCCCTCTTCGTCAACGTGATGAAAGGCGCGCTGGCCCTGCGGGGCGGGTGGAGGGTCCTGGGGGGAAAAGTCGCCCACGCCGGGATCGCCGTGTTCCTTCTCGGCGTCATCGCGTCGGGACGGTTTGCGGCGAAGGAGGAGGTCGCCCTCCGGCAGTACACCCCGCAGACCGTCCTCGGGCGTTCCATGACGTACACCGGGTCGGTGCAGCGTCATGACGGATCGATGGTGTTCAATATCAGCGTGATGGCGCCGGGGGAATCGTACCGGCTCTCGCCCGCCATGGCCCCCGCGGGAGAGCAGGGCGTTCTCCGGACGCCGGATATCGCGTCGTCGTTCATGCGCGACGTCTACGTGTCGCCGGTGGGGCTGGAATCGGCGAATGTCACCGGGGCGTCCACCGCCGCGCCCGTGGCGCCCGAATCCCTTGTAGTCGACGCAAGCGTCAAGCCGCTCATCAGCCTCCTGTGGGGAGGGACGCTCGTGATGATGGCGGGTTTTGTCCTCGCATTTGTCAAACGATCGAAGGAGTCGTGATGGAAGCCGAAGTGTCGAAGAAACTCCCGTTCAACGTCCCGGGGAAGTATTACACGACGGAGCTCTGTGACGGATGCGCGTACTGCGCCGCGGTCGCCCCCGAGAATTTCGATTTCGAGAAGACGAGCAACACGTATTTTGTCGCCGTCCAGCCCCGCGGGGCGGAGGAGGAGGAGTTCATCCAGGAGGCGATGGATGACTGCCCCGTGGATGCGATCCGTGCCGACGTGGAACTGCAGCCGCAGGCTGAAGCGTAATGGCGGCGACCGCGGTCACACCGGAGGGGCGATCCTCACGGGAGAAACCGTATGATCCCATGACGACCCCGTACGGCGTTGACGAGAATGATTTCCCCTGGGGGGGACCCGCCGAAGAGCAGCACCGGTTTCTTCTGCGGTACGCGGTTCTTGCCCCCTCCACCCACAACACCCAGCCGTGGAAGTTCGGGATTCTCCCCGGGGGGATCGAGGTATACGGCGACTACACCCGCCGCATGCCCGTCGTCGACCCCGGCAACAGGGAGCTCCTGATGAGCATCGGCGCGGCGATCTTCACGCTCCGCGTCGCGGCCGAGCGGTTCGGGATGGACTGCCGTGTGACCTGCTCCTCCGGGGCCGATTCCGAGCGCCCGCTCGCGGTCATCGCGCTCAGGGCGCGCAGCCCGCAGGCGCAGCGCGACGAAGGGATCGTCTCGCTCTTCGGTCCCATACTCCGGCGTCACACGAACCGGCTTCCGTTCCTCTACTCGCGCGTGCCCGAGGCGATCCTCCGGAGCATCAGGGGTCTTGCGATTCCCGGACAGGCCTCCGTGATGCTTTCGACGGACGGGGGACTCAACACGCAGGTCGCGGAGCTCGTGGCCGCCGCCGACAGGATGCAGCTCGCCGACCCGTCGTTCCGGAGCGATCTCGCCGAATGGGTGAGGCCGAACTGGACGCAGAAGCCGGATGGCGTCACCGGCGCCGCGCTCGGGATGAACGCGGTTGCCTCGGCGCTCGGGCCCTGGGCGACCAGGGTCGTTGACGCGGGACAATCCAGGGCCGCACGCGACAGAAACCTCTGCGCCTCGGCGCCGGGGCTTATCGTGATCCAGTCCGAGGACTCACTGTCTCACTGGCTTGCCTGCGGAGAGCTCCTCCAGCACATGCTCCTGCTCCTGACCCGCGAGGGTCTTCACCACAGCTATTTCAACATGCCGGTCCAGGTATCGGACCTGCGCGTGCGGCTCCGTGCGCTCTGCGGGCTTCACGCCTGGCCGCAGATTCTGCTCCGTACCGGATTCTGTCTCGTCGAACCGGGGAGAACCCCGCGCAGGTCCGTCGAGGAGGTCCTTGTAACGCCCGCGGCCGGCTGAAGAGGCCGGCAGCACACCTGAGGTTCGAAAGGCTTGACGCATGGACGCGAAAGCGTGCGAAGAAGAGAAAGGAGAGGATGTACACCGTTGTGGACAGCACGTTCGCGACGCCGTTCTGCCAGCGGCCGATCGGCCTGGGTATAGATTTTGTCGTGCATTCGCTGACGAAGGGGATCGGCGGGTTCGGCACGGACATCGGGGGAGTGGTGATCGGTCCCCGGTGGAGTCTCGACATGCTCATGCTCTACAGGAAGGACTTCGGCGGAGTGCTCTCCTCGAAGAGCGCCTGGCCCGTCCTGGTGCAGGGACTTCCGTCCCTTGCGGTCAGGATGCGCCGGATGCAGGAGACCGCGATGATTGTCGCGGAGTTCCTTGCGACGCGGAAGGAGATCGAGTGCACGCGCTACCCGGGGCTCCCGTCGTTCAACCAGGCCGCGCTCGCGCGGAGGCAGATGGTGGACTATGACGGCAATTTCGCTCCCGGAGCGATGATCTACTTCGTCATGAGGGGGGAGAGGGCGTCGGCCGCCCTCGCGCGTGCCGAGCGCTTCATCAATCACATCGCGCAAAACGCGTACTGCATCACGCTCGCCGTCAGTCTCGGGAACATCCGGACGCTCGTCGAGCATCCCGGGTCCATGACGCATTCGGCGATTCCCGCCGAGGAACAGGTGGCGAAAGGACTCGATCCGGGGGGGATCCGCCTTGCCATCGGGCTGGAGAAACCCGGGGATATAATCAAAGATCTGACCGTTTCGCTGGAAGCGGCGCAATAGCCGGCCGGCGCGGCGCAGGGGGAAAGCTCATGCACTATAATTCCGTATCCGATTCGGTCAAGTCACGGTACGCGCGCAAGTTCGTGACTCCGGCCGAGGCGGTTTCCGTCATTCACTCGGGGGACAGGGTCTACATCCATCCCGGGTGCGCGGTCCCGCAGGTCCTCGTGGAGGCGATGGTCGACAGGTACGAGGAGCTGCGCGACGTGGAGGTGTGCCACCTTCTCGGCGTGGGGGAGGCGGCCTACGTCCGCCCGGAGATGAAGGGTCACTTCAGGCACAATGCGTTCTTCATCGGGAAGAACGTCAGGAAGGCGGTGTGCGACGGGCGCGCGGATTTCACGCCGATATTCCTCTCGGAGATTCCCGCGCTCCTGTACGACAGGCATTATCCCGTCGACGTCGCGCTCATCCAGGTCTCCCCGCCGGACGAGCACGGGTACTGCAGCTTCGGCGTCGGTGTCGAATGCACGAAGGCGGCGACGGAAGTGGCGAAGATCGTCGTCGCCCAGATCAACACGAAGATGCCCAGGACGCTCGGGGACAGCTTCATCCATATGAACAGGATCGACTACTGCGTGGAGGTCTCGGTTCCCCTCCAGGAGCTGCCGCAGATCGAGGGGGACGAGTCCCCCGAAGAGCTTGAGACCTACCAGAAGATCGGCGCCCATATCGCGGGGCTCGTCGAGGACGGCTCCACGCTCCAGCTCGGCATCGGCCGGATCCCGGACGCGGTCGTCAAGTTCCTCGGCGACAGGAAGCACCTGGGGATCCATTCCGAGATGATCTCGGACGGCATCATCCCTCTCGTGGAATCCGGCGTCATCACGAACATGCGCAAGACGCTCCTGCCGGGAAAGATCGTCACCTCGTTCGTCCTCGGCTCGCAGGCGCTTTTCGAGTTTATCGACAACAACCCCGCGATGGAGTTCCGCCCCACCGGGTTCACAAACGATCCGTTTACGATCGCGCGGAACAGGATGATGGTCGCGATCAATTCGGCGATCGAGGTCGACCTCACCGGGCAGGTCTGCGCGGACACGATCGGGTACCGGTTCTACAGCGGGTTCGGGGGCCAGACGGATTTCATCCGCGGGGCCGCGCGCTCGGAGGGGGGGAGGCCGGTCATCGCGCTCCCGTCGACGGCGAAGGGGGGGACGATCTCCCGCATCACGCCGAAGCTCATGGAGGGAGCGGGGGTCACGACAACGCGGGGGGACGTGCATTATGTCGTGACGGAGTTCGGCGTCGTCAACCTCCACGGGAGGACCGTGCGCCAGAGGGCCGAGCTTCTCATCGGCATCGCGCATCCGTCGTTCCGGCAGGATCTTGAAGCATTCGCCAAAGAGCACCACTACCTGTAAGGAGATCGTGCGATGGCTATACGGGGTTCCGTCTCGTTCGAGACCGAAGTCTGCAAAGGGTGCGAGCTGTGCATCGACGCCTGTCCGCAGGAGAGCCTGGGACTTTCCTCCGGGATCAACTCCCAGGGGTATCATTACGCGGTCCTCGTCAAAGACAACTGCACGGGGTGCGTCAACTGCGCCCTCGTCTGCCCCGACGCGGTCATCACGGTGTACCGGGAGAACAGGAAGGGCGCCAGGGCGCCGGTGGCCGTGATACGCAACGTCACCGGGAACATCACCGTCACGCTGGACGATGAAAGGGAAAATCCGTGAGCGATCTGAGGCTTATGAAGGGAAACGAAGCCCTTGCGGAAGCGGCCATCCGCGCGGGATGCAGGGGTTATTTCGGGTACCCCATCACGCCGCAGTCGGAGATCCTGGAGTACCTGGCCGCGGAGGGACGCTCGCGCGGGATGATCGTCCTGCAGGCCGAGAGCGAGGTGGCGTCGATCAACATGGTGTACGGCGGCGCGGGCGCCGGGGCGCGCGTCATGACGAGCTCGTCGAGCCCGGGAATCAGCCTCATGCAGGAGGGGATCTCCTACATCGCGGGCGCGGAGCTCCCCTGTCTTATCGTCAACGTGAGCCGCGGCGGGCCCGGTCTCGGGACGATCCAGCCCTCGCAGGGGGACTACTTCCAGGCGGTCAAGGGGGGCGGGCACGGGGATTACCGGCTTCTGGTGCTTGCGCCGTCGAGCGTGCAGGAGATGGCGGATTTCGTGTTCGACGCATTCGATCTGGCGGACAAATACCGTTCCCCGGTCATGATCCTTGCCGACGGCGCGCTCGGTCAGATGATGGAGCGGGTCTCGTTCCGCGAGTACGATCCGTCGGCGCACCTGGTCGCCAAACCGTGGGCGACGACCGGGAAGCCGTCGACGCGCGAACGGAATATCATCACGTCCCTCCACATCGAGCCGGAGAAGATGGAGGAGATCAACAACCGGCTCCAGGCGAAATACCGGATGATGGCGAAACACGAGGTCCGGTTCGAGCAGTTCGAGACAGGCGACGCGGAGTACCTTATCGTCGCCAACGGGCTTGCCGCCCGCATCGCGCAGGGGGCGGTGGAAATGGCCCGTGAGCGGGGAATACGGGCGGGGCTTCTCCGGCCCGTGACCCTTTTCCCGTACCCGGCGGATGCGATCCGCGCACTTGCGGACCGCCTGCGGGGGGTACTTGTCGTTGAGATGAACGCGGGACAGATGATCGAAGATGTCCGCCTGGCGCTCGAGGGGCGGGTTCCGGTGCGGTTCTACGGACGGACCGGGGGGATCATCCCCGCGCCGGACGAAGTCCTCGGCGCCCTCACGAAGATTGTCAACGAAGACGTGCTCCACAGCGAGGAGGTCTCCTGACATGGAACAGCAGACGATTCAACCGGATATTTCCGCGCTGGAATGCGTGTACAGCAGGCCCGCGGCCCTCACGGAAACCAGGTTCCACTACTGTCCCGGCTGCGGCCACGGCGTCGTCCACCGCGTCCTGATGGAAGCGGTCGGGGAGCTCGGCATACAGGGGGAGACGATCGGCATCGCGCCCGTCGGGTGCTCCGTCTTCGCGTACAATTACCTTGATATCGACATGCAGGAGGCGGCGCACGGCAGGGCGTCCGCTGTGGCGACCGCCGTCAAGCGCCTCCTCCCCGACAGGTACGTGTTCTCGTATCAGGGAGACGGCGACCTTGCCGCCATCGGCACGGCCGAGACGATCCACACCGTGAACCGGGGGGAGAACATCCTCATGCTCTTCATCAACAACGCGATATACGGAATGACGGGAGGGCAGATGGCCCCCACGACGCTCATCGGCATGAAGACGACGACCTCCCCCATGGGACGTACGGTCGAAACCGCGGGGTTCCCCCTGAAGATCACCGAGATGGTGGCGACGCTCCCCGGTGCGTACTATGTCAGCCGGAACTCGGTGCACACGCCGGGCGCGGTGCGCCACCTGAAAAAAGCGATCCTGAAATCGTTCGGGTATCAGAAAGAGAAACGGGGGACCTGCTTCATCGAGGTCGTGTCGAACTGTCCCTCCGGATGGAAGATGACCCCGCTCGAGGCGAACGCCTGGATGGCGGAACACATGTTCCCGCTCTACCCGCCCGGCGAGATCAAGGTCCCCAAATAGAAGGAATCGACGATGAAACATGAATTGCTTGTCGCCGGATTCGGAGGCCAGGGTGTCCTCTCGATGGGGATGACGCTGGCGTACGCCGGCATGGTGGAAGGGAAGGAGATCAGCTGGATGCCCTCGTACGGGCCGGAGATGCGCGGGGGGACGGCGAACTGCATCGTGATCGTTGCGGACGCGAAGGTCAGCTCTCCCATACTCACGACGTTCGACACGGTGATCGCGCTGAACCAGCCGTCGCTCGACAAGTTTGAGCACGCCGTGAAACCCGGGGGGCTCCTGATCTACGAATCCACGAACATCATCGCCGAACCGACGCGGACCGGCATCACGCTCCTCCCCGTCGCCGCGGCCCTGGAGGCCGCGAAGCTGAAGAATGCGAGGACGATGAACATGATCGTCCTGGGCGCGTTCCTCGAGAGGACGAACGTGGTGGAGATCGGCGGCGTCATGGAGGCGCTGAAGAAGGTGCTCCCGGAGCGGTATCACAACCTGCTCCCGCTGAACGAGCAGGCGCTCCGCCGCGGCATGGAACTCTCACGCCGGCCCGTGCCGGCATAGTCATCCATCGTAGCGTCAGAGGGACAGTATGAACACACCATGCGTCCACTCATGCAAGGGGCTCTGCGCGGCCCTCGAAGTGGCCGAACACCGCGAGCAGGAGGCGATCAAGGAGTACGCGAAGTACGCCTCGGCCTGCGACTACCCCGACGTCCGTGCGGTCCTTGACGAGCTCATCGGGGAACGGGAAAAGGCCCTCGCGTTCATCCGCCAAAAGCGGGAAATACTGACGGTGAAATTCCATGCTATCGACAGGATCAACGACAGCTTCGCTTGAGGGAACGCGCGCGCGCGACCGGGAGCCGGACTGGGGGGCGATGTCGATCCGGGAGATCCTCGCGCTTGCGATCGCCGACGAGGAGGATGCGCGCGATTATTACAGGCGCGCCGCGGACCTCGCCGGGAGCGCGCACACGAGGAGCGTCCTCCTCTCCCTCTCGGCGATGGAACAGACCCATGCCGATACGCTCCGCCTGGAGCTTGACGAGCTCACCCTCCAGCAGGATCTCGAAACCGGGATGGCGGACTGAAGGCACGACAGGACTCGGGATTTTTTATGGCGAAACATACAATTGCGTGGCTCCCCGGTGACGGGATCGGCGTGGAGGTCATGGAAGCGGCACGCATCGTTCTCGACGCGGTCGGCTTCGACGCGGCGTACGAGCACGGCGACATCGGCTGGGAATTCTGGTGCCGCGAGGGGGACGCGTTCCCCCGGCGCACCGTCGAACTCCTGGGAAGGGTCGACGCGGCGATGTTCGGTGCGATCACGTCGAAGCCGGCCGGGGCCGCCGAGGCCGAACTCCTCCCCGGACTCCGGGGGAAGGGGCTCGTCTACCGTTCCCCCATCGTCCGCATGCGGCAGCAGTTCGACCTCTACGTCTGTCTCCGCCCCTGCCGGGCGTACCCGGGGAACCCCCTCAACGTGAACGATGCCGTCGATCTTGTCGTTTTCAGGGAGAATACGGAGGACCTCTACGCCGGCGTCGAGTTCCATCCCGTCCCGGAAAAGCTCTCCGCCCTCCTCGGAGAGCTCTCCCCCCAGTTTGCGCCGTTCAGGAACATCCCCGCCGGCGACGTCGCCGTGTCGTGCAAGGTGAACACGCGGAAGGGCTCGGAGCGGATCGTGCGCGCGGCATTCGAGTTTGCCGTGAAACACGGGAGATCAAAGGTCACGGTCGTCCACAAGGCGAACGTCGTGAGGGCAAGTGACGGCCTCTTCTTCGAGGAAGCGAAGAACGTGGCGAAGGAATTTCCCGGGATCCGGATGGACGACGCCAACGTGGATGCGATCTGCATGTGGCTTCTGAAGAACCCGCTCGGCTACGACGTGCTTGTCGCCCCGAACCTCTACGGCGACATCATCTCCGATCTCGCCGCCCAGATGGTGGGGGGGCTCGGATTCGCCTGCTCGGGAAACATCGGGACGAACCTCGCGGTCTTTGAACCCTCCCACGGCTCCGCGCCGAAGTACGCCGGTCAGTACAAAGTGAACCCGATCGCCACGATTCTGGCGGCGAAGATGATGCTCGACTGGCTCGGGGAGACGGAACAGGCAAAGAGGATCGAAGAGGCGACGGCCAGGGTGATCCGCGAAGGGAAGACGAGAACGTACGACATGGGGGGGACGGCAAAGACGCTTGAGATCGCCCGGGCGATCGCCGGGAATGTATAATGCCGGGGCCGTCGCGCATATGCATTCATGAAGTCGGGCTCCGTGACGGGCTGCAGATGGAGAGCCGGACCGTCCCGACGGAGAAGAAGCTCGCGTGGCTTCGCCGGATCCTGGGCTCCGGGGTCGACGTCGTCCAGGTCGGATCGTTCGTCCACCCGGGGAAGGTCCCGCAGATGGCCGACACCGACCGGCTCTTCGCGGAGATCGCGGCGTCCGAGGGTGTGCCCCCGGGGGTCACGCTCTCCGCCCTCGTCCTGAACGAAAAAGGGCTCGAGCGCGGGCTGGCCTGCGGCGTGGAGATGTTCTGCATGGGCGTTTCCGCGAGCGAGACGCACAGCAGGAAGAACACCGGGATGGGGATGGAAGAGGCGGCCGGGCGGGTCATCGCCATGGCTCTCGGTGCCCGGTCCGCCGGGAAGCGCGTGCAGCTCTCCGTGCAGTCCGCGTTCGGCTGCGGGTACGAGGGTGAAGTTCCCGTCGAGCGCGTGCTCGGGCTCGTGCGCCGGTACTGTGACGCCGGGCTGAAGGAGATCAGCCTGGCCGATACGGCCGGGCACGCAGTTCCCGACGGGGTCGAACGGATGCTCGGGGCGGTGCGCGGGATCGACGCCTCCGTGAGCCTCGCGTGCCATTTTCACAATACGTACGGGCTGGCGCTCGCCAACGCGTACGCCGCGTTGCAATCCGGCGCCGTTTCGTTTGAATCGTCGGTGGCGGGGCTCGGCGGGTGCCCGTTTACGAAGATTGCGGGGGGAAACGTGTGTACGGAGGACCTCGTCCATATGCTGGGTGCCATGGGGATCGGGTGCGGCGTGCGTCTCGACGACATTATCGGCGTCGCCGCCGACATGGCGGAGTTTTTCGGCCGGGATCTCCCCGGTACGGTCTACAGAACGGGAACATTCGTACAGGCGGGGCGCTGATATGCGGAGCGCGGGGGTACTTTCGGGCGTCCGCGTCCTTGACCTGACGAACGTTCTCTCCGGACCGTTCGCGACGGCCCACCTGGCGCTCCTGGGGGCCGAGGTGATCAAAATCGAGAATCCCTCCGGAGGGGACCTTGCGCGGAAGCTGGGGTGCGTGCCGGAATACAACCGGGATCTGATGGGGACGAGTTTCCTGGCGCAGAACGCGAACAAGAAATCGCTGACGCTCAACCTCAAATCGGACGAGGGGAAATCGATATTCCTCCGGCTCGTCGGGAAGGCGGACGTCGTGGTGGAGAATTTCCGCCCCGACGTGATGAAGCGGCTCGGGCTTTCCTTCGAGGTCCTCTCGGGGATCAACCCGCGGCTTGTGTACTGCGCGATCTCCGGGTTCGGCCAGACGGGCCCGGATTCGCTCAAGCCCGCATACGACCAGATCATACAGGGCTTGAGCGGGGAGATGGCGATAAACGGGGACGAGCGTCTGAATCCCCTCCGCGCGGGTTTCCCGGTGTGCGACACCGTTGCGGGGCTCAACGCGGCGTTCGCGGTGATGGCGGCGCTCTATCACCGCGAGAGGACGGGGGAGGGGCAGTCGATCGACGTCGCACTCCTGGACTCGATCATGCCCCTGATGGGATGGGTCGTCGCGAACCTGATGATCGGCGGGCAGGAGCCCGTCCTCATGGGGAACGACAATTTCACCGCCGCCCCTTCCGGGGTGTTCAGAACCGCCGATGGCTGCATCAACATCGCAGCGAACAAGCAGGAACAGTGGGAAGCGGTCGCGGATCTCCTCGGCGTGCCCGCTCTGAAGTCGGACCCGCGCTTCCGCGAGCGTGACGCCCGGAAGAAGAACAGGGACGTGCTGACGGCGCTCCTCGAGGAGAAGCTGATCGAGAAAGAGACGGAGGCCTGGGTCGATGCGCTGAACGCGAACGACGTTCCGGCGGGCGCGATACTCCCCCTTGCGGCGGCCGTCGAGCAGCCCCAGGTCGCCCACAGGAATGCGTTCGGCAGTGCGACGGTTCCCGGGATCGGCGAGCTCCGGCTTTTCAATCTGAGCGCGAAGTTCTCGAAGACCCCGGGCGTCGTCACCGCTCCCCCTCCGCGTCTGGGGGAGCACACGTGCGAGGTTCTCGCATCGATCGGCTGTACGGAGGAGGAAATCGCCCGGCTCAGAACGTCCGGCGTCGTGTAGGATTGTACACAGGGAGAGAAGCATGGGAATGACCGTTGTCGAAAAGATCCTTGCGCGCGCTTCGGGGCGCGCCGTGGTGAAGGCGGGGGACGTCGTCGAGCCCGCGGTTGATCTGGCGATGTCGCATGAGAACGCGGCGCTCGTCATCAACCAGTTCCTCGAGATCTACGCCGGGACGGGGCGCGGGCCGGCTGTCTGGGATCCGTCGAAGGTCGCGATCGTCTTCGACCACCGGGTCCCGGCGGAGTCCGCCAAGACCGCGGGGAACCAGAAGAAAATCCGGGAGTTCGTATCGCGCTTCGCCGTCACGAAATTCCACGACATCCGCGGCGACACCGGCGGGATATGCCACCAGATTCTCCCCGAGAGCGGCTACGTCCGTCCCGGCGCCGTCGTCGTCGGGACCGATTCGCACACGACGAGCCACGGCGCGCTCGGCGCGTTTGCCTTCGGCATCGGCGCGACGGAAATGGCGAGCGTCTGGGCGCTTGGCACGGCGCTGAACGTCGAGGTCCCGGAGACCATACGTGTCGAGGTGGAGGGGGAGTTCCGGCCGTACGTCGGCCCCAAGGACCTCATCCTGCATCTGATCGGCATGATCTCCGCTCAGGGGGCGAACTTCAGGGTCATGGAATTTCACGGCCGCACGATACGGGCCATGTCCACCTCCGGAAGGCTGGTCCTGTGCAATATGTCCGTCGAAGCGGGGGCAACGTCCGGGATCGTTCCCGCCGACGGGGAAACCGACAGGTATCTCCGCGAGGAGGCCGGAGTGGGAACTGTCCAGCCGCACGTGAGGGCCGACGTGGACGCATCCTACAGCCGGGTGATTTCGATAAACGTCTCGTCACTTGTCCCCCAGGTCGCCTGTCCCCACACCGTCGACAATGTCAAGGACGTGGGGGTCGTCGAGGGCACCTCCGTTCATCAGGTGGTGATCGGATCCTGCACGAACGGCCGGCTCGACGATCTCGAGGTCGCCGCCGGCATCATCCGGGGGAAGAAGGTGGCCCGCGGAACCCGGATGCTCGTTTTCCCCGCCTCCGGCAGGGTGTATGCCGGGGCGCTCCGGAAGGGGCTTATCGCCGATTTCATGGACTCGGGAGCCGTCGTCATGAACCCCGGGTGCGGCCCCTGCCTTGGGGTCCACGAGGGGGCGCTCGGGGACAACGAGACCGCCCTTTCGACAACGAACAGGAATTTCAAAGGACGTATGGGAAACCCCCTGGCGTCCGTGTATCTCTGTTCGCCTGCGGTCGCGGCGGCCTCCGCGCTTGAAGGCGCAATCACCGATCCCGCGAAAGGAGACGCTTGAGAATGGGGAACGTCGTTCTTACACTTGAAGATGACGTCTCGACGGACGTTATTTATCCGGGGCGCTACATGGCCACCGTGCTCCCCGCGGAGACGCCGCAATTTGCGTTCGCCGACAACGCCCCGTTCAACGCCGCACTTCGTGGAGGCCAGGTTCCTCCCGGGAGCGTGATCGTTGCGGGGAAGAACTTCGGATGCGGGTCCTCGCGCGAACAGGCGGTGTCCGCGCTCAAGGGGCATGCCCTGACGATCGTCGCGGAGAGCTTCGCGAGGATATTCCTGCAGAATGCGATAAATCTCGGGCTGCATATCGTGGCGGCTCCCGGGGTCCGGGCCTCCGTCGGAGACGATCTGAGCATCGGCGGGGAAGACGTCCGGAACGGGACGACTGGTTGGTCGTACGCCGTTGAGCGTCTTCCGCAGGCCCGGCAGGCGATCATCGATGCGGGGGGTCTGATCGCGTATACACGGAAACGCCTCATGGATACTGCGGCAGGAGTCACACACACGTGAAAAAGGGAGGGGCTGAAACGATGGGAGCGGCAGACCAGGCGAAGCAGAAGTTCAAGACGTTCACATTCAAAACGAGCACCTCATGGACGGAGGGGCAGTCCGGGATGCTCTCCTCCGAGGGGAAGCCGGTGATGAAGATCTCGAGCCCGCCGGAATTCCGCGGGGAGCCGGGGAGGTGGACCCCCGAGGACATGTTCGTCGGCGCCGTGGAGGTGTGCCACATGGCGACCTTCCTTTCATTCGCGGCAAAGAAACAGATCCCCATCATCTCGTACCGCAGTCACGCCAACGGCGTTCTTGAATATATCGACGGCGATTACCGGTTCACGCGCATCGTGATCTTCCCGACCATCGTCGTGTCGGGTTCGACGTCGGAGAACGAAGTTCATGCGACGCTCCGCGAGGCGCAGAGACACTGTCTCGTCACAAACTCCATCGCCTCGATCGTCGAGGTCAATCCGACGCTCATGATGGAGTAATGTGCACGGTCGGCAAAAAACCTCATATTCCGGCCGTTTTTGCCCTCTCCTCCCTTGAATTTCCGGGCCCTTCTGCGTAAACTCCTTAAAGCGCGGCATGCCGCGCATGGTCGGATCAGAGCGGGAAATTGCGAATGAGCGCTCCATTTTCAACGGTTGACCTGCAGCTTCTCCGGAAGTACGACAGGCCCGGGCCCCGGTACACGAGCTATCCTACGGCTCCGCTCTTCAGCGGCGCGTTCGGTCCCGTCGATTTCCACAGGGAGATCGCCGCGACAAACACGCGCGGGACGTCGGGGGACGTGTCGCTCTATTTCCATTTCCCCTTCTGCGACACCCTCTGCTATTTCTGCGGCTGCACGATGCTCATCACGCGCGACCGTCACCGGATCGAGGAATACAACTCCTACCTCAGGAAAGAAATCGACGCCGTCGCACCGATGCTCGCCCCCGGCCGCCGTGTCGTCCAGGTCCACTGGGGGGGAGGGACCCCCACGCACCTCTTCCCGGACCAGATACGGGAGATGGGGGAATACATCCGCAAGTCGTTCCGGCTCGATCCCGCGGCTGAGATGAGCGTCGAGATCGATCCGCGCGAGCTCGAGCGGGAGCACCTTGTCGCGCTCCGCGACGCGGGGTTCAACCGGATGAGCATGGGTGTGCAGGATTTTGACGCGCAGGTGCAGGAAGCGGTGAACCGCGTCCAGCCCGAGGCGGTGACGCGGCGCGTGTACGACTGGGCGAGGGAGCTCGGTTTTACGAGCATCAATCTTGACCTCATCTACGGCCTCCCGTTCCAGACGCTCGCCTCGTTCGCGACAACGGTGAACAAGGTGATCGAATTCGGCCCCGACCGGATCGCGGCGTTCAACTACGCCCACGTCCCGTGGCTGAAGCCTCATCAGAAGCTGATCCGTCCGGAGGACCTCCCGTCGCCGGAGCGGAAGCTCGAGATACTCAAGCTGACGATCGAGATGCTCTGCTCCGGGGGCTACGAGTACATCGGGATGGATCACTTCGCGCAGCCTGCCGACGAGCTCGCCCGCGCGCAGAAATCGAAGACCCTGTACCGGAATTTTCAGGGCTACTCGACGAAGTCGGGGGCGGACCTCTACGGGTTCGGCATGTCCGCGATAAGCCATTTCCGCGAGAGCTACGCCCAGAATACGAAGAACATCCCCGAATACTTCGGGGCGCTCGACGGTGGGAGGCTTGCGACGCACGTCGGGTACCGCATGACGGAGGACGATCAGATCCGCAAGCACGTCATCATGCGGCTGATGTGCGATCTCGAGCTCGACAGGAGACAGGTGGAGCGGAAGTTCGGCATCGTGTTCGACAGCTACTTCGCGTCCTCGCTCGCCGCCCTCGGACAGTTCGTCGACGATGGTCTAGTTGCGCTCGATGACGACACGATCACGATCATAGGCTCCGGTCGTCTCCTCCTCAGGAACATCGCCATGTGTTTTGACGCGTATCTCGAGAGCATGGCGAAGAACAAACCGGTCTTTTCACGTACGGTCTGACGCTCTTCCGTTGGTTTTCGGTCTATCGCCTGTCTTCCATACCTGATCTTCCATCCCCGCTGTTTTGGTTCCCTCACCCTCCTTAATTTGCGAAATTGTCAAGTTTTCCCTTGACAAATAGTACACAGTTCGTTATACTCGAAATGTAAACGCTTACATGTGGCTCTCTATTTTTTTTCCTCCCGAATGTAAACGTTTACATTCACTTCGTTGATCTTCGATCCATCTTCAATCGGTAAAGGCGGTGCATGAGCGTCACAATACGCGAAGTTGCGTCACGCGCGGGTGTTTCGATCGCGACGGTGTCACGCGTGTTCAATAATTCCGATCCCGTTGACGAGCGGACGCGTGAGCGCGTGCGCCAGGCCGCCGTCGAGCTCCGCTATGTGCCGAACGTGCTCGGGCGGAGTCTCAGCATGCGCAGGACCGACTCGATCGGCCTGCTCCTGCCGGATCTTTTCGGCGAATTCTTTTCCGAGATCATACGCGGGTGCGATCAGACGGCGCAGAAAAATCACTACCAGCTCCTCGTCTCGAGTTCACACAACAGCCGGAAGCAGATCGTGACGGCGGTGCGCATGATGCGCGGCCGCGTGGACGCGCTCGTCATCATGTCCCCCCACATCGATGCCGAAACGCTCAACGAGAACCTTCCCCGGACCCTTCCGGTCCTCCTCCTGGACTGCAGGGTGGAATCCAACGGGTTCGATTCCCTCAACATCGACAACGAGAAGGGGGCCGCGGCGATGACGGGGCATCTCCTTTCCCACGGGCATACGCGCGTCGCCATCATCAAGGGGACGGAAGGGAACGTGGACGCCGCGGACCGTCTGAAGGGCTACTGCCTGGCCATGCGGGAGCGCGGGATTGCGGTGGACGAGCGCCTCCAGGTCGCGGGGGAATTCACCGAAGCGTCGGGCTACCACGCCGTGAAGACCCTCTTGGCGGTCACGCCGCGGCCGACGGCCATCTTCGCGTCGAACGACTCGATGGCGATCGGCGCGCTGAGCGCGCTGCGCGATGAGGGGATCCAGATACCGGAGCAGATGGCCCTGGCGGGGTTCGACGACGTCCCCATCGGTTCGTACCTTTCGCCGGCGCTGTCGTCGGTCCACGTCGGGATCAACGACATGGGGATCAAGGCGATCGAGACGGTTCTTCACGCGGTGCGGAACAAGAACGCGCACCACAAGCAGCAGATCCTTGTTTCCACGTCTCTCAGGCTCCGTGAATCTTGCGGCTGCACTGGCGAACACTAATCCATCATCGACGATCAAAATGCAAAGGAGGTGATACTCAGCGGGGTCACTCTTACGGTGCACACAGATGCAGATGTCGACACAGGGTGAAGTCGTCCAGAATTCGCCCGTGGGAAGAGGACTTCTCTTCTCAAATCACACATCACAGGAGGCACGCGTCATGAAGACAAGAATTTTCATGATGGCAATGTTGGTCGCGATCGGCTCATCCCTGACTGCGTACGGCCAGATGATCAAGAGGACGGACGCAATCTGGGCCCGCGCGACGACAAATGCCATGGTACTCGATGGAAAACTGAACGAAGCGGCGTGGGCGGTTGCCGAGTCGATCAACATCACATACGGGCAGGATGCCGGCATGCCGGGGAGCGGTTATCACGCGGAGAACGGCGTCAATCCCCCCAACGACCCGACGAACGCGACGGTGAAATTCCTCGTCAACGGCGACACCCTCTGGGTCGGTATCGTGGCGAAGGACAAGTCGGTCGGCGCCGGGCTCTTCAACTGGTTCGACGGCATCCTCGCGAACGTCCGCTACAAGCAGGCGACCGGGTACCTCCCGAACCCGATTAACCCGGGATGGAACCTGAACATGGAAGACGAGATCTTCTACGCCTGGTGCAGCGAGACCTGGGCGGACACGCAGACCGCCTTTTCGGGGGCCGTTCCCGCGTTTCTGGGCCAGCTCGGCAGTCCCCAGTACGTCCACCCGCGTCCGGATTCCCTGAAGGCGTTCTGGGACGCCGTGACGACGGTGCAGGGGTCGGTCAATAACGACACGACGCAGGACACCTCCTGGACAACGGAGATGCGTTTCGGCCTGAAAAAATTCGGGTACGACGTGACGCAGTCCGGCGGCGACGTCGTGATGTTCTCCCTCTCGATCTATGACGCCGACTGGCGTTGGCCGATCGACACGACGAAATACTCCGGGAACCGCGTGTGGGCGCAGTGCCCGTGGGGAAACACGGCCGCGAACGATCACATCCGCGTCTTCGCGCGCTCGGACGTGACCACAAGCTCGGGTCCCGTGCCGGTCGTCGCAGCCGACTTCGTTGTCAAGGGAGCGGGCACCGCTCCGCCGATCGTCTTCGACGGGAAGCTGAACGACCCGGCGTGGGGTCTCGCGTCGAGCGTCCAGCTCCAGTACGGGAACACCACGATCCGGAACGCGTATCCCAACACCCTGAAATACAGGAGCGGCCAGGCGCAGCCGACGGTCAACGGCGGCACCGCCTCCGTGCTTGACCCGAACCTCGTGACCGTGAAGTACTTCTACAAGGCCGACACGCTCTTCCTGGGATTTGACGTCAGGGACCAGGTCGTCCAGTACTCCACAAACTCGGACAGGTGGGACGGGTTCCGCATCACGATCAACGACAGGAGTCTCCGCGATCCGGGCGATCATAATCTCATCCTGAGGAGTCTGACGTTCATCGTCGATTCCACGGGTCATGCGATGCGCAAGGACGATCTTGCGACCTGGGACACGCTCGGGACGGCCGCGCAGGTCGTTCTCGCGCTCAAGGGCGGGACCACGGTCGACACGCTCGGCCTGACCCCCGATTCCGGGTACACGGCGGAGATGAAGATCGTGCTGCCGAAGTTCGGTTATGCCTCCGGCAGGGGTGACGGCGTCCTCTTCCTCGGCATCACCGAGTTCGACGGCGATTCGTTCACTCCGGCGACGAACAGCTACGGCACGCGGACATGGCTCGCCCGCGGCGACAACGGCCAGTTCAATGACGGCCCGGCGTGGTTCTACATGGATCCGAACGCGACGATCACCTCCGTGGCGTCGAAGGGGAGCGATCTCCCCTCCACGTTCGCGCTCCTGGGGAACTATCCGAATCCGTTCAACCCGTCCACCAAGATCGAGTTCCAGATGGCGCAGTCGAGCGAGGTCACGCTCAGCGTGTACGACATCCTCGGCCGGCTCGTCAGCGCGCAGAACCTGGGCCTCACGGTGCCGGGCCAGCATGCGGTGAGCTTCAACGCCGCGAGCCTGGCGTCGGGGACGTATTACTACAGGCTCAAGATGGTCTCCACGGGCCTGACGCTCGTCGGGAAGATGGTGTACCTGAAATAATCGTTACGTGATCCTCCCGCGTGACCGCGGGAGGATGGGTATTCCTGTGGTTGCCCTCACTCCGGGTTGCACCCGGGGTGGGGGACAAATTTCTTCATGCAATCCCCTCTTCGCCGCTCACGGACCGGCCACTTCGCAACGGGAAGCACGCATATGAACCGACACCTGAGACGCTTCTGCCTGACGATCCTTCCCCTGGTCGCGCTCCTTGCGATCATTCCCCCGCAGACGGCGCGTGCCGGGACGACCGGGAAACTCTCCGGACGCGTCGTGGATGAAAAGAAAGACCCGCTCCCGGGCGCGGCGGTGATCGTCCTCGGCACGCCCCTCGGCGCCGTGACCGATCTGGACGGGTATTACGCGGTGCTCAACATCCCGCCGGGGACCTATACGATCGAGGTGCGCATGGTCGGCCGCCGCTCGCTCACGGAAAAAGGGGTGGGGATAAGCGTCAACGCCACGACGAAGCTCGACGCGGTGCTCCAGGACGAATCGATAACGACGGATGCGGTCGTCGTGACCGCGCAGCGGCCGGTCGTCGACGTGGGACTGACGAGCAGCGTCGCCACGGTGACCGACAAGGACATACGGGCGCTCCCGGTCCAGGAGCTCGGTGACATCATCGCTCTCCAGGCGGGGGTCGTGGACGGGCATTTCCGGGGGGGCCGCTCCGGGGAGGTCCAGTACCAGGTGAACGGCGTCTCGGTCAACAACGTGTTCGACAATTCCTCGACGGTGAAGATCGACCGCTCGCTCATCCAGGAAGTGCAGGTCATCACCGGAACGTTCGACGCCGAATACGGGCAGGCAATGAGCGGCGTCGTGAACACCGTGTTGAAATCGGGGGGGGAGACGTTCCAGTTTAACGGCGAGGCCCTGGGCGGGTCGTTCGCCTATTCGAGCGGAGGGGACCGGAACCTCACGTACAAGTTCAGGCCGGCGACGACGCAGAATTATCAGATCAACGTGAGCGGCCCGACGGGGCTTCCGCAGACCTTCTTTCTCTTCAGCGGGCAGCGGTACGACTTCGACGACTACCTGTACGGGACGCAGATGTTCCTCCCCACCGACACGTCGATAACGAAATACAAGATCGCTCCCTCCCCGACCGGAAGCGGGAAAGAAGTGCCGCTCGGTTCGGAGCGCCAGTGGTCGGGCCTCGCCAAGGTCACCAACAAATCTCTCCCGTCCCTGGAGATCAGCTATGAGGCGATATTCAATCTCATCGACGGGCGGACGATCGGGAACGGGTCGGGGCTCGATCCCTACTACCAGTGGCGGCTGAACCCGGATGGCAGGGCCATCCCCCACACGCGGTCGATCGTGCACGGCATCGACCTGACGCACACCGTCTCCTCATCGACGTTCTATACCGTGAACGTCCGCCAGAACTACTTCGACTATTACAGCTGGGCGTATGACGATTTTTACGATCCCCGCTACGACGCGGCCGGCCCGCCGCTTTCGCTCCCCAACAACCAGTACAACGGTGCGATCGTGCAGGGGGTGGACTTCGGCCGGTACAGGCAGATGACAAACACGTTCCTGGTGAAGGCCGCGCTGACGAGTCAGGTCACGCGCGACCATCAGCTCAAGGTGGGTGCGGAATTGCAGGACTCGAGGATGGAGTTCGGCACCGCGGGGACGCTTGTCTACCTCGGGAACAGCCTCAACCTGACCCGCATCGTGAACCAGCCGCCGGCCTATCCCGGGGTGCAGACCTACTACCCGATTTCCGGGGCCGCGTACGCCTCGGACCAGATCGAGTGGAATGATCTCACGATCCGCGCGGGGGTCCGTCTCGAATACTTTAACGGCCGCTCCTACACGCCGAGCGACCTGGCGAACCCCGCGGACTCGATTCCCGGCGCCCCGGCGTCCTACCCGGTCCGGACGACCCCGAAATATTCGGTCGCCCCCCGGTTCGGGCTCTCCTACCCGATTACGGAGCGGTCCTCGATCTTCTTCTCGTACGGGCATTTCTACCAGCTGCCGAACCTCCAGGATATGTTCACGAACGCCAACTATGCGCGGCTCGGACTCATTCAGGCGGGGAATCCGGACTTCACGGTGATGGGAAACCCCGACGTCAGGCCCGAGCGGACCGTCCAGTACGAATTCGGGTACAAGAACGCCGTGACCGATTGGCTCGGGGTCTCGGTCAATCTCTTTTATAAGGACATCCGCGACCTTCTCGGCGTCCAATTCATCGAGACGTACACGAGCGCGCAGTACTCGCGGCTCGCCAACGTCGATTTCGGCAACGTCACGGGGGTGACGTTCTCGCTCGACCAGCGGCGTATGGGGCTGGTGAGCTCGACGCTCGACTACACGTGGCAGATGGCCGTGGGGAATTCCAGCGACCCGCAGGAGACGGCGGCGCTGGCGCAGGCCAACCAGGACGCGCGCCCCCGCACCGTCCCGTTCAACTGGGACCAGAGGCATACGCTCAACCTGACGGTCCAGCTCTCGCAGCCGGAGAGCTATTCCGTGAGCGTGATCATGCGCTATGCAAGCGGTCAGCCGTACACCCCCTCCGTGGCCTCCGGTTTCGGCTCGCTCATCGAAACGAATTCGGGACAGAAACCGAACGGGTTTCTTGTGGATCTCAGGATGGAGAAGTACTTTGTTGTAGCCGGCTGGAACATGAGTTGCTTTGCCCGGGTGTTCAACCTGTTCGACACGGATTTCTTCAACGGGTTCGTCTATCAGAACACGGGGAGCCCTGCGTATTCGATAACGCCCGCGGCGGACCGGAACAGCATCGTCGACCCGACCCGGTTCTATCCCCCCCGCCGCATTGAGATCGGCGTCTCTTTGAATTCACCTCTTTAAGGACGAGCGTGGAGTATGCGGCTATGAAACTCCTTCGAAGCGTTATCATACCGGCGGCGATGCTTGTCGCCTCCTCGCGCGGGGTCGCGCAGTCGATCGATCCCCCCCTGGGGCAGCGCGGGACGTCCACCGCGGAGCGCAAGGGGATGCACGACGCCAACGACATACGGACGGAATTCTGGAACTTCGGGATGGTCGGCAACTATCCCCCCGATCCCCTGAACGTCGACCTGACGATATTCCATTCGGTGGAGGTCCCCAAGGGTTCGGGGGTAAATTACAGCGACGGCACGACGCCGTTCGTGCTCGCGGAGATCGATCCGGGGACCGGCGTCCCGGTCTACGTGATGGAAACCGGCTACCGGGAGAGGCAGGCGCAGACGGGGAACGGACAGATGATGCGCTTCGAGCCCCGGCCCGGGTATTTCCAGGCGAACACGACGGTCAATGCCGCGCTCTCCCCCGCGATCAGCAACGATTCGCGGACGTGGCCGGCCACATGGCCGGATAAGGACCACTCCTGGGACGCCTCGTGGGACGGGTATTTCGGGAAGCGCCCTGCGGCCGATCAGGAAAGCTACACGGTCATGGACGACGACCTGTACAACGATACGCAGCTCTGGCCGAATTACCACCCCGACGCCAACGACCTGTCCCGTCACGGTCTCGGCATGCGCGTGGAAGTGCGGGGATTCCAGTGGTCGAACCCGGAATCGCAGGACGTCATCTTCTGGCACTACGACATCACGAACGAAGGGACGACCAATTATCCCGAGGCGGGAAAACAGGAGAACATCATATTCGGGCTCTATATGGATTCCGGCGTCGGCGGGTCCGCGATCTCATGCGACGGGATTGCGGAATCCGACGATGACAATGCGTACTACGACAACTCCGTGGCGGGACTGAACCTGGTCTACACGTGGGACCTCTACGGCCACGGGGTGGGGCTCGGGACCCTCTGCGCCCCCACGGGCTATGTGGGCTACGCCTATCTCGAAACCCCGGGGAAGCCGTATGACGGGATCGACAACGACCTTGACGGCATCGTGGACGAAAGCCGCGCAAGCGGGCCCGGCCAGAAAATCGTGGGGCAGACCGCGATAAGCGCGTACGTCAACTCGAGCCCGAAGTACCACATGACGGATTTTGTGAATTATTACGGGAAGCTCGAAGACCGTCCGGCGTTCAAGGCGGGCGTCTGGTGGACGGGGGACGAGGACATGGACTGGGTGGCCCTCTACGACGACGTCGGCGCGGACGGCATCCCCAACACGCACGACCTCGGCGAAGGGGACGGCATCCCGACCGCGGGCGAGCCCGACTTCGACCAGACGGATCCGGACGAGTCGGACCAGATCGGCCTCACGGGGTTCAAGATGAACAGGATCAACCCGGGGAAGGGGAACCCGGACCAGACCGTCGACGGGATCATTTTCTTTACGAACGCGCTCGACTGGCCTCACCGGCTCTACACGAAGTTCACGGATCCCACCCCGGTGAACCGGTTCGATTACGCGGTCGTCAACAATTATAACATCGCGTTCCTGTTCGCGTCCGGCCCCTTCACGCTGAAGTCGGGCGATCACGAACGGTTCAGTCTCGCGCTCGCGTACGGGAGGGACCTCATCGAGCTCAGGACGGTCGTCTCGGTCGTCGAGGCGATCTACAACGCCAACTACCAGTTCTCGACTCCCCCGCCGACGCCGACCGTGCAGGCCGAAGTCGGGGACCACTATGTCCAGCTCACGTGGGACGATGCCGCCGAGAATGCGGTTAACCCCATCACGCGCATCAACGCGTTCGAAGGATACAGGATTTACCGCGCCACGGACTACACGTTCCTGGATCCGAAGGTCATCAGCAACGGCTCCGGGACGGGGACGATCGGGAACGGGAAGCCTCTCGCGCAGTTCGACCTGAAAGACGGCCGCGCAGGGTTCACGTCGAAGACCGTTGCGGGCGTCGCGTATTACCTCGGCGCCGAAACCGGGCTGACGCACACGTGGCGCGACACCGCCGTCACGGACGGGCAGCAGTACTATTACGCCGTCTGCTCGTACGACTGGGGGCCGACGCTCGTAAAGGGGCCGGTGTCGTTCACGTATTACCCTTCGGAGAGCCCGATCACCGTTTCGCAGACTCTCCGCGGGGGGATTATCCTTCCGAAGAACGTGGTCTCGGTTCGTCCCAACTCGCGTGTGCTCGGGTATACCTCCGCCGGCGTCTCCCCCGCCACGCGCGTCTCCGGTGAGGGGTTCGGCACCGTCGGGGTCAGGATGGCGAACTCGCCGCAGGTCCCGGATAACCACGTCTTCCAGCTCACGTTCAACAGCGACCCGGACAGCGTGCACGCGCTCACCTACACGCTCACCGACTCGACGGCGCATGCCGTGCTCTACACGACGGGGAACGTGTTTGACGGCTCGCTCAACGGCCAGGTGGCCTCCGGCGTCATGCCCGTGGTGTACACTCCCACGACGGTCCTCATCGACTCTCTCAACACGGGGTTCGACCCCGGCAGCCCGACGAACGCGATCCTGAGCGTGGTGTACAATTCGGGGGTCTATCCGATAAACAAGAAGCGGTTTGCATTCCCCGCAAACATCACGATCAGGTTCTCGAACTCCGTCATCGACACCTCCGTGGGGCAGTTCCCGTTCAGCCCCCTCCCCGTGAAGTTCACGGTCATCGGCCACACGGCCGCGGGGGACGTCAAGCTTCCGTTCCTCTTCTTCGACCTGAACGGCGATTCGACGCTGAGCCATATCGAGGGGGGAAACCACGAGACGATCCAGATCCTGACCGGCCCGGACAGCCTCTCCCCCGGCGCCCGGTCGACGTGGCTCGTCCAGCTCACGAAGGACAATCTCGCCACGCGGACCCCCGGCACCGGAGACGCGTTCGAGCTCAGGGTCCTGAAGCCGTTTACGACGGGAGACGTGTTCACCTTCACCTCGAAAGGGGAGTCGGTTTCCTCCGACCTTGCGAAGCAGGAGTTCAAGGGGTCGCCGTACGTCGTCCCGAACCCGTACGTCGGCGCGGCGAGTTTTGAGCCGGCGCCCTTCGGCGTCCAGGGACGCGGGGACCGGCGGATCGAATTCCGGAACCTCCCGCAATCCTGCACGATCCGCATATTCACGGTCCGCGGCGATCTTGTGCAGACGATCCGCCAGGACGGAACGACGGGCGGCTACGTCGCATGGGACCTCAGGACGAAGGACAATCTTGACGTTGCTCCCGGGCTCTACATTTACCATGTGGACGCGGGGACGTACGGGTCGTTTATCGGCAAATTCGCTATCATAAAGTAGGCGGGGGCCCCATGATGAATCGGAGTGTGGTGTTGTTGACGCTGACGGCCCTCGCGCTCACGCTCGCCCGCGGGCAGTCGAAGACCGGGACGACGGTCGGGCAATTCCTGCTCATCGAGCCGAGCGCCCGCATCGGGGGGATGGGGAACGCGGGGGCGACGATGTACAACGAGATCGAAGCCGCGTACTACAATCCCGCCGCGATCGGCCATTTCACGCAGAACGGGCTCCAGTTCACGCACAGCCCCTGGCTGGCGGGGATCACGTTCGATTACGCCGGCGCGGCGCTCACGCTCGGGAGTTTCGGGAATCTGTACGGCTCCGTCACCGCGCTCAATTCCGGGGACATCGCGGTCACGACCGTCGACCAGCCCCTCGGCACGGGAGAGAATTACAACGTGACCGACGTCGCGTTCGGCCTCGGGTACGGCAGGGAGATTTCGGAGCGCTTCTCCGTCGGCGTGCAGGTCAAATTTCTGCAGGAGACGATCTGGCACAGCACGATGTCCGGATTTGCCCTCGACGTGGGGACGCTCTACAGGATATCGCCGAACGGCCTGCATATCGGCGCGAGCATATCGAATTTCGGCACGCGTCCGCAGTTCAACGGCCGTGATCTGAGGATTCTCTACGACCAGAACAAGCTGATCAACGGCGACAACCCGGCCATACCGGGGCAGATCAACACCCTCGATTTCCCCCTCCCGATTCTCTTCCGGGTCGGGGTCGGACTCCCCGTCGCCGTCGACCAGAACAACACGCTGCACCTGGAGGTCGACGCCTTCCACCCGAGCGACAACAATGAGAGCGTCAGCCTTGGGGCCGAGTGGCTGTTTTTCGATACATTCGCCGTACGGGGGGGATACCAGAACCTCTTCCTGCAGGACTCCGAGGTGGGACTGACGCTCGGGGCGGGGATCCGTTACGCGCTCGACGACGTGCGGATCTCCTTCGATTACGCCTGGGCCGACCATGGACGGCTGGATTACACGCAGCTTCTGACATTCGGGGTTTCGTTCTGACATCCACCGACCGATGAGCAATTTCAGGACCAGGTACGGCTCGTTCTCGAACGACGGGACCGAGTACGTGATCACGACTCCGGCGGCTCCGCGCCCGTGGATCAACGTGATAAGCAACGGCGACTACGGGTTCACCGTCTCGCAGACCGGCGGCGGGTACAGCTGGAGGGGGCACGCCCAGCTCAACCGGCTGACCCGCTGGGAACAGGACCTGGTCCGGGACGAGTGGGGGAAGTTCATCTACGTCAGGGACGAGAAGGACAACCTCTGGTCGGCCGGGTGGAAACCCGTCTGCGCCTCCCCGGATGCCTACCGGTGCCGCCACGGCATCGGCTACACGGTCATCGAATCGAAAAATTTCGGCATCGAGACCGCCCTCCTGATGTTCGTGCCGAACGACGCACCCCTCGAGGTATGGAAGCTGACGATCCGCAACGTTTCCCGCCGCGTGCGGAGTCTCGATCTCTTCACCTACATGGAATGGGGGCTCGGCCTGGCGCCCGACTCGCACCGGGAGTTTCACCGGTCGTTCATCGAGACCGCGTACGACGAACGGGCCCGGACGATATACGCGACGAAGCGGCTCTGGGAGGTGCCGGCCGGGAGGGGTCACTGGAACACGGAGTGGCCGTACGTCGCGTTCCATTCTTCGAGCCTGAAGCCGGCCTCGTTTGACACGGACAGGGAGTCGTTCCTCGGGCGTTACGGCGCCGTCGCCGCTCCCGCCGGCGTGCGGATGAAGCGGCTGAAACGAAGCTCCGGAAACTGGCTTGATCCGTGCGCCGCCCTCCACAACATGATCGTGCTGAAACCGGGGGAGACGAAGGAGATCGTCTACACGCTCGGCTGCGCGTCGACGAAGCCTGAAGCGGTGAAACTTGCCGCGGCATTCACCTCCCCCGCCGCGGCGGACCGCGCGCTCGGTGAGGTCGCCCTCAGGTGGCGGACGATCCTGGGGACCGTGCGCGTTGCCACCCCCGATCCCGCCATGGACCTCATGGAGAATGTCTGGCTCAAGTACCAGGCGATCTCCGGCCGGATGTGGGGGAGGACCGCGTACTACCAGACGGGCGGCGCGTTCGGTTTCCGCGACCAGCTCCAGGACTGCCAGCTTTGGTTCCCGATCGATCCCGAGCGGGCGAAGGAGCAGCTTCTCCTCCATGCCCGCCACCAGTTCGAGGACGGATCGGTCTACCACTGGTGGCACCCGCTCTCCGAGGTCGGGCTCCGGAACGGGATCTCCGACAATCTCCTCTGGCTCCCCTATGTGATGAACGGGTATATCCAGGAGACGGCGGACCTCGCCGCGTTCGACTGCCGTGAGCCGTTCGTCGACAACGCGACGGGTGCGTCGATGTACGAGCACTGCGTCCGCGCGATAGAGAAATCTCTCGAGCGGTTCAGCCCGCGGGGCCTCCCCCTGATCGGCGGGGGGGACTGGAACGACGGCCTGAGCGCCGTGGGGCTCGACATGAAAGGGGAATCGGTGTGGCTCGGCCATTTTCTGCACCGCATACTCGTTGACTTTGCCGCGCTCGCCCTCCTCCGCGGGGACGGTCCCCGTGCGACCCGCTATGCCTCCCGGGCGGAGCTCCTCCGGGGAAAGCTCAATGCGCACGCGTGGGACGGGAAGTACTACTTCGGCGCCACCAAGGATTCGGGGGAGAAGATCGGAAGCAGCTCGAGCCCGGAGGGGAGTCTCTGGCTCAATCCCCAGACCTGGGCGGTGATCGGCGGCGTGGCCGATCCGGAGCGTGCGCGCGACGTCCTCGACGTCGTCGAGAACAAGCTCGAATTCGACATCGGCCCGCTTCTCCTTCACCCCGCGTACGCCACCCCCGACAGGTTCATCGGCTACCTGACCCGGTACAGTCCGGGGATGCGCGAAAACGGGGGAGTCTATACGCACGCGGCGACGTGGGCGGTGATCGCCGCTGCGATGCTCGGGCGGGGGAAGAGCGCGCACAGGATGTATTCGCGGCTCAACCCCGTCAACCGCGGCATGAAGCCCGACGTCTACTGTGCGGAGCCGTACGTGACCGCAGGGAACATCGAGGGACCCGAATCGCCGTTCTACGGGAGGGGCGGGTGGACCTGGTATTCGGGATCGGCGGCGTGGCTCTTCAAGGCGGGGCTCGAATGGATACTCGGCGTCCGCGCGTCGATCGACGGCCTCGTCATCGACCCCTGCATTCCCCCCTCATGGGATGTGTATACCGTCCGGAGGACGTTCCGGGGAGCCGACTACGAGATCACCGTGCGGAACCCCGCGCACGTGGAATGCGGCGTCCGGCAGATCACCGTGGACGGCAGGGCCATGACGCACCCGGCCGGCGTCAGGCACGCCACTCTTCCCCCGTATCCCCGCGGGACCGTCCACACCGTTGAGATAGTTCTCGGAAAGGTATGAAATGAAACGCGTGATAGCAGCTCTCGCGCTGCTCCTCCATGCCGGGAACTCCTCTCCGGCCCAGACCCCGGTTGCGACGATACTCGACACGATTCAGCACACCGCCTTCAGCTACTTCTGGGAACAGGCAAACCCCGCCAACGGGCTGATCAAGGACAGGAGCACCTCCTCCTCCCCCTGCAGCATCGCCTCCGAAGGCTTCGGATTCAGCGCGATATGCATCGGGGTCGATCACGGCTGGGTGACGCGCGCCGCAGCGCGGGACCGGGTCCTGACCGCGCTGAAGACGTTCTGGTACGGCCCCCAGGGGAGCGGCGACGGGTTTACCGGGAACTTTGGGCTCTTCTATCATTTTCTCGATATGAACACGGCGACCCGTTCCCCCGGGAGCGAGCTCTCGACGATCGATACCGGTCTCCTCCTTGCGGGGATCGTCGATGCGAAACAGTATTTCAACGGTACGGACTCGCTGGAGACCTCGCTGCGCGCCTACGCCGACTCGATCTATCTCCGCATGCAGTGGAGCTACATGCGGGGGGGGAATTCGTTCGGTCTCGCGATGGGGTGGATGCCCGGGTCGGGGTTCGGCGGATACGGACAGTGGGTCGGGTACAACGAGGCGTCGATCATGTACGTGCTCGCCATGGGTTCCGCGTTCGTCCCCAACAGGCTGACGCAGTTCGGATGGCTCGTCTGGACCTCGGGGTATGCCACTATCGACTATGCCGGGTACCAGTACGTGGAATTCCCTCCCCTCTTCGGCCACCAGTATTCGCAGTGCTGGCTCGATCTCCGGTCCATCAATGACGACAAGATGACCGGCTACGGTTTGACGTATTTCGAGAACTCGCGACGGGCCACGCTCGCGCAGCGGGCGTACGCGAGAGCCAACCCCGGCGGGTTCACGGGCTACAGCGATACGCTCTGGGGGCTGACGGCGAGCGACGCGCCGGCCGGATACTCGGCGCGCGGGGCCCCGCCGGCGCAGAACGACGACGGCACGATCACGCCGACCGCCCCGATAAGCTCGATCGCCTTCGCCCCCGACTCGGTCATCCCGGTGATCAGGAATCTCTGGGAGAACTACCGGGCGCAGCTCTGGACGCCGTACGGGTTCCGTGACGCGTTCAATCTGCAGGCGAACTGGTACGATACCGATATCATCGGCATCGACCAGGGGCCGGAGATCATCATGATCGAGAACTATCTCAACGGCCGCGTCTGGAAACGGTTCATGCAGAATGCCGACGTCCAGCGTGGGCTCGCCGCGGCCAATTTTGTTGCGGTGACGTCGGTCGGCGCGGGCACGCTCCCTCCCGGGGGCAGCCGGCTTTTTCAGAACTATCCGAACCCGTTCAATCCCTCGACGAAGATCGGGTTCACCCTCGGAGCACGGGAGCGCGTCACCCTGAACGTCTACGACGTGCTCGGGCGCCTCGTGGCGACGCTCGTCGACGGGATACTGCCGCCGGGGGATCACGAGGCGGATTTTGACGGGCGCGGTCTCGCAAGCGGCGTGTACATCTGCCGGCTTAGCGCCGGGGCGTTTAACGGTTCGCGATCCATGGTCCTCCTCAGGTGAACTCATGAAGACACTCCCCCTTCTCCTCCTCGTCGTCGCGCTCTCCGCACGGGCGCAGCAGAATGCTCCCCGCTGGGATCCGTTTCTCGACACGCTCCAGGAGAGGACGATCCGGTGGTTCCTGAAGGCGACGCTTGAGGAAACCGGGCTCACCCCCGACCGCTGGCCCTCCCCCTCCCCCTCGAGCATCGCCGCCGTCGGCTTCGGCCTCACCGTGATGCCGATCGCCGTGGAACACCGGATGATATCGCGTGATGAGGCGGCCGCCAGGGTCGGAAGGACGCTCGCGCTTCTCCTTCGCGCGCCGGAGAACGACGCCCGGTCCGGCGTCGCGGGATACAGGGGATTCTTCTACCATTTTGTCGCGGTCGCGGACGCCGTGAGGGCCTGGAACTGCGAGCTTTCGACGATCGATACTGCGCTGCTGATGGCGGGCGTGCTCTGCGCGGAGTCCTACTTCGATCGGGACTCCCCCGCGGAATCGGCGCTGCGCCGGATGGCGGACTCGCTCTACAGGCGCGTTGACTGGACGTGGTCCGCCGAAGGGAGGCCGGGGATCATGCTTGGATGGACCCCGGAGCACGGGGCGGACAGGAACAGCTGGCACGGGTACAACGAGGCGATGATAATGTATATCCTCGCGCTCGGATCTCCCACCCACCCCGTTGAACCGGGGGTGTGGAACTACTGGACCTCCTCGTACGTCTGGGGGAAATACTACGGCAGGGAATTTGTGAGTTTCGGGCCGTTGTTCGGCCACCAGTACTCGCACTGCTGGGTGGACTACAGGGGGATCTACGACCGGTACATGAAAGAGAAGAAGATCGACTATTTCGAAAACTCCCGTCGCGCCACGTATTCCCAGCAGAGTTACGGCGCGGAGAACCCCGCAGGGTTCCGGGGATACTCGCATGACGTCTGGGGTGTGACTGCATGCGACGGACCGGGGGACACTTCGTTCAGCGTCGGCGGGAAAGAGCGCCGGTTCATCGGGTACGCCGGCAGGGGCGTGTCGTTCGACTGGGTGCTCGACGACGGGACGCTCGCGCCGACCGGTCCGGGCAGCTCGGTCGCGTTCGCCCCCGAGATCTGCATCCCCGCGCTCAAGGAGATGCGCAGGGAGTTCGGCAGTCGGCTCTTCGGGGAATACGGATTCATCGATGCGTTCAACCCGTCGTTCGTCACGGCGAAGACGGGGGATGAGGGGTGGTATGACAGGGACTACCTCGGCATCGACCAGGGTCCGATCGCCGTCATGATCGAAAATCTCCGCAACGGTCTCGTCTGGAACCTGATGAAGAAGAATCCCGCCATCGTCCGCGGGCTCAAAAGGGCCGGTTTCGCCGGCGGATGGCTGGGCCCCGATTGAGCATACCGTCCCCCCGGCAGGCCCCTTTCGATTGATTCATTTATTCCTGTAATTCCTTCTCGCAATCCGGGAACACATCATCTCATGAGGAATCCATGATCCAGAGAATCCCGCCAGGGCTCCTGAGCCGCCTCGTTGCTCTTCTCGCCGGACTCCTGTCGCTCACTCCTGCGGCGTTCGCCGGGCCGGGCGTCCTTGACGACTTTGCGGATATTAGCGGGTGGAAGCCCGTGATGTCCGACGGGGCGCACCTCGCTCTCTCCCGGGGTGCGGGGAAGACCGGCGGCGCGCTCTTCATGGATTTTGACATGACCGGCGTCTTCGGGTACGTCGTCGCGGAGAAGGCGTTCTCGTTTGATCTCCCGCCGGACTATCAGTTCACGTTCGACATGAGGGGCGAGGCCCCTGTCAATAACTTCGAGTTCAAGCTCACCGACGACAGTGGGAACGTCCACTGGATGAAAAAGCTCGACGTCGCCTATCCCCGTGAATGGACGAAGCAGCGGGTCGCCAAACGCCAGATCACGTTCGCCTGGGGCCCTTCGGGAGGGGGCGTGATACGCACGGTGCGGAAGATCGAATTCGTCGTCTCCTGCGGGACGGGGGGAAAAGGGCGCGTCATGTTTGACAACTTCCGGTTCGAACCGATTGACGACTCCGCCCGGACCGCCGCTGTGGCGGAGATACTCACCTCCGGCACGGCGCTCTCGGGGGTTCCCTCCATCGACAGGGGAGGGACGCTTCTCAGGTCCTGGCACACCGGCCCCGCCGCGGAACGTGCTCAGATTACGATCGACTTTCACTCGCTGAAGGATGTGGGGGGGCTCGTGATCGACTGGGATTCGCTCGATTTTGCCTCGTCGTACGACGTGCTCCTCTCGGACGACGGGAGCGAGTGGACGGTCGCGTACTCCGTGGGAAACGGGAACGGGAAGAAGGGCTACATCGTTACGCCGGGAGGTCAGGGGAGGTACCTCCGCCTTGACATGAAAACGAGCAGCCGGAGCCGCGGATACGGAATCAGGCAGATGGCGATCAAGGGAGCGACGTTTTCCGCTTTGCCCGGCGACATGTTCCGCGCGATCGCCGCGGATGCCCCCGCCGGCTGGTTTCCGAAGTACTTCCGTGACCGCCAGACCTACTGGACGATCATGGGTGTGAGCGGCGATTCGAAAAAAGCGCTCATGAACGAGGAGGGGCAGGTCGAGTTCGCGAAGGGGGAGTTCTCGCTCGAGCCCTTTCTGAACATCGACAACCGCCTTGTCACGTGGAACGACGTGACGGCCTCGCAGACGCTTCTTGAAGGATACATTCCGTTTCCGCAGGTGACGTGGACAAGCGGCGACGGATGGGTTCTCACGATACAGGGGACCGCGGCCGGCGTTCCGGGAAATTCTCTTCTGGGAATCCATTATACGCTTGAGACGAAGCGGGCGCTGGGGAAGGGGAAGCTGTTCCTCGCCGTCCGTCCGTTCCAGGTCAATCCCCCGTGGCAGGGGCTCAACGGAAACGGGGGAGCCTGCCGCATCGACAGCATCAGGTACGTGGACGGCTTCCTCGATGTGAACACAGAGACGATAGTCCCCATGACGACCCCCTCGGGGTTCGGGGCGGCGGAATTCGATCAGGGGGACGTGACCGGCTTCATGTCGAAGGGAACCCTTCCCCCCGCGTCCGTCGTGCGGGATCACGCCGGGTATGCGTCCGGAGCCCTTGAATACGACTTCGACCTCCAGGCGGACCAGACCGCGGATGTCGTCGTCTGTTTCCCGTTCCACGGATGGAAACGGAGCCCGACCCCCAACATGACCCCCGGGAGCCCGCAGCTCTACCACCGGCTCATGACCGCCACGACCGCAGGCCGGTACCGCGCGGATCTGAACAGGGTCCGTTTCACGCTCCCACCGGCCTCGGGGGCGGTCGCCGCCACGCTCCGGTCCATGCTGGCGTACATCCTCATCGACAGAAACGGTCCGGCGATACAGCCCGGCTCCCGCAATTACGACAGGTCCTGGATCCGGGACGGGTCGCTCACGTGCGCGGCGCTCCTCCGCATGGGCTATCCGGACGAGGTGCGGGCGTTCATCGACTGGTATGCGAAGGGGCAGTTTCCGAACGGGAAGATCCCCTGCGTGATCGACGGGAGGGGTCCGGATCCCACCCCCGAACATGATAGCAACGGGGAGTTCATCTACGCCGTGCGCCAGTATTTCATGTTCACGAAAGACACGGTCTGGCTCCGCGGCAAGTTCGACGCGGTCGTGAAGACCGTCCGCTACATAGAATCGCTCAGGAACGAGCGGAAGGCCGAAAAGTACAGGATCGGGACCCGCGAGGAGCGCGCGCTCTACGGTCTCGTCCCCGAGTCGATCAGCCATGAAGGGTATTCGGATGTTCCGCGGCATTCCTACTGGGACGACTTTTTCGACCTGCTGGGCCTGACCGACGCGGCGGCGATCGCGGGGGTGCTCGGGGACGGAACGCTCGCCGGGGAATTCGCGGCGGAGCGTGATGAGTTCCGGAACGACCTGTACGCGTCGATGCGCCTCGCGATGCAGAACAAGAATATCGACTACATCCCCGGGTGCGCCGAGCTGGGGGATTTCGACGCGACGTCGACGACCGTGGGGGTCGATCCGTGCGGCGAGATCGGGAGGATACCCGAGCCCGCCCTCCACAACACGTTCGACAAATATTACGCGTTCTTCGCGAAGAGGAAGGCGACGAAGAGCTTTGTGAACTACACGCCGTACGAGCTCCGTGTGATCGGCACGTTCGTCCGGCTCGGGCAGAAGAAGCGTGCGGAGGAGGCATTGAATTTCTTCATGGCGGACAGGCGTCCCGCCGCGTGGAACGAATGGGCGGAGGTTGTCTGGCGCAATCCCGACACGCCGAAGTACGTCGGCGACATGCCGCACACGTGGGTCGGTTCTGATTTTATCAGGTCTGTCCTGACGATGTTCGCCTACGAGCGGGAATCCGATTCGTCGATTGTCGTGGCAGGGGGGATCCCCGACTCATGGCTGCGGGACACGGCGGGGGTCGGCGTGCAGGGCCTCCGCACGGAAGGGGGGGAGCTGACGTTGAGCATCCGCCCTGTGAAGAACCGGATCGTCGCGGAGCTCTCCGGATCGGTCGACCTCGCGCGCTGGAAGCTCCTTCTTGCGTCCCCGCGCGGAAAGCCGGTCCGTGGCGTGACGGTGGACGGGAAGAAGCAGCGGGGCCCGTCCTCCGACGGCCTGCGCGTCATGCGCCTTCCCGCGAAAATCGAGCTGACATATTGAGAATTCACGGCACACTGCTTTCCGTTTTCCTCCTCGGCCCTGCCTTCGCGTCGTCCACGCGGGGCGGGGACGTTCCCGGCGACACGCTGGCGGCGGTCGGCTCCGGCGTCATCACGAGTGCGGACCTCACGGAGAGGATCGATCTGATGCCCTTCCCGGGGAAGGACAGGCCCGCGGAGTTCGACACGCTGAAGGTAAGGGCGCTCCAGTCGCTCGTCGCCGAGCGCCTCCTTGCGGAGGAGGCGACCCTCCGGGGGATCGGGTCTGACTCGGTGACCGCACTCCATCTCGACGCGCTCGAACGAGCGTTCGTCCGGGACGAGCTCTACAAGAAAGAGGTCTCCGCCGGCGTGAATGCGTCGGATGCCGAAATTCGTTCCGGGCTGAAGAAGTATCTCTTCCGGCTCCGTCTCGTGATATCCCGCTGTCCTTCGGAAGGATCTGCGCGTGCCCTCTCCGGCGCTCTTCAACTGCCCGGAGCCGATACGCTCCATGGCCCCGCCGCCGGGACGCTCTCCGGCGTTCGACCGACGTCGGCCGATACCGTGACGATGAACTTCGGCGTGACCGATGAATCGATCGAGGGACCCGCATACGCGCTCGATTCCACGCACAGGGTCTCTCCGCCGGTTCTCTCCCCCATGCTCGGATGGGCCGTCCTGTATCTCGTCGACAGGGGTCCGAATCCCGCCGCCTCGGCGCAGAGCGTCGTCGAGAGAACGATCACCGTGAAGAACACGATCGAACGGAGAAAAGCGCAGGCGAAAGGGCTCCGCTACATGGCCTCGGTGCTCGACCCCCGCAGGGCCGAGGCGGACAGGGGGACGATCGAACTCCTCGGGAAGGCGCTCCATGCTTTGATTGCCTCCGATACCGCCGCGCACAGGTCCGGCGATCGGTTCATTGTGGTGCCGGGAGAGGTGGACAACCTGGAAGAGACCCTGCGGGAGGATCTCTCCCGCGTTCTCGTGACGATGCAGGGTGTCGGGCTCACGCTCGGTCAGGCGCTCCAGTCGTTCCGGCTTGAGCCCTTTACAACCCCTTCGCTCGGGCGCCGCACCTTCGCCTATATTCTCAACGAAAGCGTCAAGAGAATCGCCCGCGAGGAGATACTCGCCCGCGAGGGATACAGGATGAACCTTCAGGCGTCCCCCGCCGTGAGGCACGACCTGCTCACGTGGAGGAGCAACTGGGTTGCGCATATGCTGGAAACCGCGTTTACGCGCAACGCCGGCGAGCCGACGGAGGAGGAGGAGATCGAGGAGCTCATCGGGTACGCCCATCTCCTGAGCCCCGGGTACGAGGTGAACGTGAGGGAGATATTCACCGACAGTCTCCGGAACGCCGAAAAGTACGCCGGGATCCTCCGCGATGGAGGCGATATGGCGGCGCTTGCGCGGAGCGTCTCCACGCGCAAGGGGTGGGCGGAGCGGGGGGGAGAATCCGAATATTTCCATGTCCGTTCGTTCCCCGAGCTCGGCGTCCGTGCGCTCATGGCGGACACGGGGCGCCTGGTGGGTCCGGTGAAGCTCACGGGCGGGTACTCGCTCTTCACCGTCCTCGGCAAGCGGCTTCCCGCCGGGGACAGCGCTGTCACCGTCGATTCGCTCCGCAGGGCGCTTCACGACGACATCCGCTCCGAAATACGCCGGAAGAACCTGGACAGGTTTATCGCCGGGCTCGCGGAAAAATTCGGCGTCACGCTGTACGCGGACAGGCTGAAGGGCGTCACGCTGTTCAGCCACAACATGTTCACGAGGCGTCTCATCGGTTTCGGCGGCATGATGAACGCCGCCCCTCTTCTTGAGCCCCGGTGGGGCTGGGTGAGCGAGTACGTCCGCGCGCACAACCAGGCGCCATGAAAGCCCCTCCTTCCCCCCGGCGCGTTCAGTCGCTGAACGGCCTCTGGGACATCGCTCCGGGAACCGTTGAATCCCCTCACGGAGCATGGCAGTCACGCGTTCCCGTTCCGTCGCTCGTGGACTGCGCCCGGCCGGCATACGACTGGAAATCTTCCTCCTACCACTGGTATCACCTGGCGTTCCATGTCGAGCCCTCTTCCCGCCGTGAGAGTGCAACGCTCCGGATAGGCCAGGCGATGTTCGGCACCGAAGTCTGGCTGAACGGAACACGCCTCGGCGGTGACATCGCGTGCTACACGTCGCAGGAATATGACGCCGGGCCCTGGCTCCGGTATGACGGCGCGAACGAGCTGACGGTGCGTGTCGGTGTGAAGGAAACCCTCCCTCCGGAGAGCGCGGTCGGCAATGATCAGGAGAGGGAATCGTTCATCCCCGGTATCTGGGGAGACGTTGCCCTCATGCTGACGGGGAATCCCCGCGTGTCGCTCGTCCAGGTGATCCCGCGGCTCGGGGAATCGGGGGCCCTTGTCAATGTCACGATTCACAATGCTTCGCACGCTCCCGTCCCGGTGAAGATCGTATCGCACATACGCGAGCACGTCTCCGGGCACCCGGTCGGGAGGGTTCAGGAAACCGCCGACGCTCCCTGCCCCGCCGGTGAGAGCGTCCATTCCGTCCTGCACCACGTCGATCCGCTCCGCACGTGGAGCCCGGATCATCCGTTCCTGTATGATCACTGTGCGGATGTCGTCGTGGAGGGAGAGGTGCTGGACACCGTGGTGACCACGTTCGGCATGCGGGAGTTCCGGATACACGACGGCGGGTTCTACCTGAACGGCGAACGGATATTCCTGAAGGGGGGAAATATCGCGTTCCACAGGTTCCTCTCGGACGCGGAGCGGAGGCTCCTCCCCTGGGACCTCGAGTGGGTGAGAAAGCTTCTCGTCGAGATTCCCCGCCGTCACAACTTCAATTTCTTCCGGGCCCATATCGGACAGATGTACGGCAGGTGGTATGACGTCGCCGACGAGGGGGGGATGCTCCTGCAGAACGAATGGATGTTCTGGAAGACGACGGGGACGGAGGAGCAGATCACGAAAGAATTCACCCGCTGGCTTCAGGACAACTGGAACCATCCGAGCATCATCATATGGGATCCTCTCAACGAGAGCTCCGATCCCGTGGTCCAGAAGTCCGTCGTGCCGAAAATGAAAAGGCTCGATCCCACCCGCCCCTGGGAATCCGTCGATTTTATCGAGGAGCATCCGTACATTTATTCCCTCGGACCCGTGCTGAATCCCGGGCGATTCGGATTTGCGCGCGGGCTGCCGGAGATCGAGGACTCTCAGGAGCCCGCGGTCCTGAACGAGTTTCTCTGGTGGTGGCTGGACCGGGAGAACAACCCGGCGAAACTGACGCTGGAGGTCGTGGAGAGGTGGCTCGGGAGCGTATGGACGAAGGACGAGCTCATCGCCCGCCAGTCGTTTCTGGCGTCGGAGCTCGTGGAGCTCTTCCGGCGGATGCGCGTGGATGCCATACAGCCGTTCGTCTACCTGAGCAACAGCGCGGGTCCCACAGGCCACTGGTTTCTCGGCGATATCGCCGGACTGGTCCCCAAGCCCCTCCTCGGGACGCTCAAGAACGCATTCGCCCCGTTCGGCGTGAGCGTGGAGTTGTGGGACAGGCACTTCTTCCCGGGGGAAAAACGGACCGTCCGGATATTTCTCTTCAATGACGACCCCGTCGGGAAGGAGGGGAAACTCCGCTATGGATTCGTCCGGGGGAATGAGAAACTGCCGCATGAGCCGCACGAACGGGCCGTCGTAGAGCCCTCCGGATGCAGCATCCTCCCGGCGCACGTCACGTTTCCGGAGAAGCCTGGCTCGTACGAGCTCCTCGCGGAGCTCACAGGGCCTGCGGGGACGGCCTCGCTGAGCAGAAGGATCGTGCATGTCGTCGCCGATGTGCCCCCGGATCCGGCCTTGAGTGCATTACGGTGCCTCGCAGCGGACTCCCGCGGGGAGGTGACGGAGTTACTCTCGGGGTGCGGCATCCGCGTTTCGCGACTCGCTTCGGAAGACCCCTCGGGCGCCGACTGCATACTTGTCTGTGAAGAGATGCTTCGGGATCCGGCCTACGTCGGGATGATCCCCGCGATAACCGGGGCTGTCATGAACGGCGCTTCACTTATCCTGATCGAGCCCGAATTCGGGAACAGGGGGCTCGAGACCCTCGACGTCATCGGGGGGCTCAAGCTCACGATCGAGCGCCGCGCGGACGTCGAGAAGGGAGGGTATGATTCATATGTCTTCCCCGTGGATTCGCGTCACCTCCTGTGGAAGAATATCCCCCCCGAACACCTCCGCATGTTCAACGGGGCCTGCGGCGGGGAGATCGTTTCACAGCACACGGTGACGCCTGACGTCCCCATGGAGCCGCTTGCCCGGTGCGGACTGAAACTTGCCCACGCCGCTGTGATGTTCATGCGCGCCGGCCGCGGGTGCGTCGTCGTCTCCCGGATTCAGACCCGGGGGCGTCTCTCCGGCATCGGCGACCCGGACCACCTCTTCTCGAGGAGAAGAGACCCCGTGGCGCGCCGGTATATGCTCAATCTCGTTGCTGCTTTTCTGAGTGAAGGGCGGAAATCGTGAATCGGCTGACACGTCGCAATCGCATCGCACTCTCCGCCGCGCTCATCATCGCGGCGCTTGCCGGGTGCGGGGCACCCGGGGGCGGAAAGACGCATATCACGTTCTGGGCTCTTGGGGCGGAAGGGGAACATGTGGCCAAACTGATCCCCGGGTTTACGCGCCGGCATCCCGACATCGATGTGAGGGTTCAGATCATCCCGTGGAATGCCGCGCACGAAAAGCTCCTGACGGCTTTCGCCGGCGGATCGCTCCCCGACATGTGCCAGCTCGGGAACACGTGGATCCCGGAGTTCCGCACGCTGAACGCGATAGACAACCTCTCCCCCTGGGTCGCCCGCTCCGCGACAATCCGCGATTCATCCTACTTCCCCGGGATATGGGACACGAACGTCATGGACTCCCTCCTCTACGGCGTCCCCTGGTATGTCGACACGCGTGTCCTCTTCTACCGGACGGACCTCCTTGCCGCCTCCGGTGTCTCTTCCCCCCCCCGGTCGTGGCAGGAGTGGTTCGACTGCTCCGCCCGCATGAAGAAACGGTATCCGGAGAGCTACGCGAACTTCTTTTCGACAAACAACGAATGGGCCCCGCCGGTCATCATGGGACTCCAGGAGGGCTCCCGGCTCCTCAAGGAAAACAACACGCTCGGGGATTTCAGCGGCCCGGAGTTTACCTCCGCGATGCGGGCGTTCACGACCTTCTTTAAGAACGACTGGGCCCCCGTGAAGACGGCGCAGATCGTGAGCGTGTACCAGGCGTTCGCCGAAGGATACTTCGCGATGTACATCACCGGCCCCTGGTATATCGGCGAATTCAGGAACCGGCTCCCCGACTCGCTCCAGGGGAAATGGATGACCGCCCCCCTGCCGGGGCCGGACGGCGGCGTCGGTCTCTCGCTCGCCGGGGGATCGAGCCTGGTGATGTTCACTCACTCCGTGCACAAGGAAGCGGTCTGGAAGCTCATTGAATACCTCTCCGACCCGGAAATCCAGCTTGAGTTCTACAGGCTGACCGGAGACCTCCCTGCGCGTATCGAGACGTGGCGCGATTCTTCTCTTGCAGAGAATAAGTTTGCCGCCGCGTTCTTCGAGCAGCTCAAACACGTCGTCCCCACCCCCAAGGTCCCCGAATGGGAACAGATCGCACAGAAGGTACGCGAGTACGTCGAGCTTATCACGATGAACCAGTACACGGTGGATGAGGGGCTCCGTTCGCTCGACCGGGAGGTGAACGTGATACTCGAGAAGAGGAGGTGGCTCCTCCATGGCCGCTAGGCGTGCGGTGATTCTCTTCCTCGGGCCGGCCCTGCTGGCGATCGGGATATTCTTTTTTGTCCCCGTTCTCGCGGCATTCGTCCTGAGCTTCACCGACTTCGACATCTACGCGCTCGGCAATTTCGATTTTGCCCGGTTCGTCGGTCTCAAGAACTACGCACAGCTCCTCGCCGATCCTCTCTTCTGGAAAGCATTCCGGAACACGCTGGAGTTTCTCCTCATCGGCGGGCCGCTCTCGATAGGCGTCTCTCTCGGCGCCGCGCTCATGATCCAGTCGAAGCTCGTCCGCTGGAAGGGGTTCTTCCGCGTTGCGTATTTCTCCCCGGTCGTCACGACGCTTGTCGCCGTCGCCGTCGTCTGGCGGTTCGTCTATCATCCCCGTTTCGGCATAATCAATTATCTCCTCTCGCTCATCGGGGTGCAGGGGGTCGACTGGCTCGGTGACCAGCACTGGGCGATGCCCGCGATTATCCTTATGGCGGTCTGGAAGAATTTCGGCTACAACATGGTCATATTCATCGCCGGCCTCCAGAACATCCCCGAGGAGCTCTATGAAGCCGCCGCGATCGACGGCGCGGGGCAGTTTGCCCGGTTCCGCTCGATTACCGTACCGCTCCTGGCCCCCACGACGGTGTACATAAGCATACTCACGATGATCGGGTACTTCCAGCTCTTTGCCGAGCCCTACGTGATGACACAGGGCGGGCCCCTGAATTCCACGCTGAGCGTTGTCCTCCTCATGTACCAGCAGGGATTCCGCTGGTGGAACATGGGATACTCGGCCGCACTCGCGTTCGTGCTCTTCGCGTTCATACTCATCGGCTCCCTCGTCCAGTCCCGTGTACAGAAACGGTGGGAGGCCTGATGAAACGAACGGGGACCGTGATCATGTACTCCGTCCTTGCCGTCGCGGCATTCCTGACGCTGGCGCCCCTCGTCTGGATGGTCTCCGCATCGCTCATGCCGACCGGGGATGCGAGCGCGTTTCCCCCTCCCTTCCTCCCGGCGCGGATAACGTTCGCGCATTATGCGCGTCTCTTCACGAGCCTGAACCTCGCGCGGTACCTGTTCAACAGCGCGTTCCTTGCCATAAGCGTCACGGCGATATCGCTCGTCGTGAATTCCATGGCGGGATACGCATTCGCGAAGTTCAGGTTTCGGGGGAAGGGGCCGCTCTTCAAGCTCCTCATCGCGTCGATGGTGATCCCATCGCAGGTGACTATGCTCCCCCTCTTTCTTATGCTGAACAAGATGGGGTGTATCAACTCCTACATCGGCGTCATCATACCGGGGATGGCGAGCGTATTTGGGATCTTCCTCATACGGCAGTTTGCACTCTCGATACCCGACAGCCTGATCGAGGCCGCCCGGATCGACGGCGCCGGGGATTTCAGGATATACCGCTCGCTCATACTCCCGCTGTGCCGTCCGGTCCTCCTCACGCTTGCCATATTCACGTTCATGGGGACCTGGAATGACTTCCTCTGGCCCCTCATCGTCATGACCGACGACTCGATGTACACGCTCCCTGTGGCGCTCGCGAACCTCTCGCTCGAGCACGTGCAGGATACCGAGCTGATGATGGCCGGTTCTGTCATCACCGTTGCTCCCGTCCTCATACTCTTCGCCGCCGTGCAGAGGCACTACATCAGCGGCATCATGGCGGGGGGCCTCAAGGAATAACCCCTTGGGTTCAAAAGAGCGCGCCTTCCTGAATCCTGTTGAATCTTGCTGCGGAACGTCGTACAATGTGTGCGCAGCCGCAATTGTGAAGATCTGCTCCTCCTGCACCGGTTCCTTCCCCGACGAAAGGCACGTATGACCCGCATTATGCTCCTCCTTTTCTTGATCTTTCTTGTTATCGCCGGACCCCTCTATGCCCGTCCCCGCCCTGGTGGTGGGGAGGCACGTGCCGAAAAATCTATAGATTCGCTGATCCAGATCATGACACTCGAGGAGAAGGTCGGGCAGCTCGTCCAGGTAACAGGTTGGCACAGGGATTCACTGTCAGGTCCTACGGTCTCCCCGCAGCAGGAGGCGTGGATAAGGAGGGGACTCCTCGGCGGGATATTCAACATCTGGGGGGCGGAAGCGACTCACGAGGCGCAGAGAATCGCCGTCGAGAAATCACGGCTGAAGATTCCCCTCATATTCGGACTCGACGTCATACACGGGTTCCGTACGACGTTTCCGATACCTCTTGCGGAGGCGAGCAGCTGGGACACGGCGCTCGTTGAACGCGACGCCCGGATCGCGGCGACGGAGGCGTCCTCTGCGGGGGTTAACTGGACGTTCGCACCCATGGTCGACATCGCCCGCGATCCCCGCTGGGGACGGATCGCCGAAGGCTCGGGCGAGGACCCGCTCCTCGGTTCGCTCATGGCCGCCGCGCGAGTCCGCGGCTTCCAGGGGAGTGACCCGTCCCGCTCGAATGCTATCGCCGCGTGCGCGAAACACTTCGCCGCATACGGAGGAGCAGAAGGGGGGAGGGACTATAATACCGTCGACATGTCCGAGAGGACCCTCCGCGAGGTCTACCTTCCTCCGTACCGTTCCGCCGTGGATGCGGGTGCGCTCACCGTCATGAGTTCGTTCAACGAAATCGGCGGTGTGCCGAGCACGGGAAATCGGGCGCTCATGACGGGGATATTGCGGGGCGAATGGGGGTTCCGCGGGTTCGTCGTATCCGATTGGACGGCGGTCACGGAGCTGATCCTCCACGGCGTGGCGAGCGATACGCCTCACGCGGCCGCGCTTGCGTTCAACGCGGGAACCGACGCCGACATGGAATCGGGGGCGTACCTTCAGTTTCTTCCCCGCCTCGTCCGCGAGGGGAAGGTCTCCATGGCCGCCCTGGATGAGGGAGTGCGCCGTGTTCTGCGCGTCAAGTATGCCCTCGGGCTGTTCGACGATCCGTACAGGCATTGCACGTCCGAAAGAGAAAAATCGTCGATTCTCACCCCTGGGAATATCGCCGCCTCGCGCGACGCCGGGCGAAAGTCGATTGTGCTTCTGAAGAATTCGGGAGGTCTCCTTCCGCTGAAGAAGGATATCCGGTCCCTGGCGGTTATCGGCCCGCTTGCGGACGACAGGGCAGATCTTTTAGGTCCCTGGGATGCGCTCGGGCGTCCGGAGGACGTCGTCACGGTTCTTGAAGGGATCCGCGGCGCGGTTTCTCCCGCCACGAAGATTTTTTACGCAAAAGGCTGTTCGATCGATGGAAAAGACAGCGGCGGTCTGGCCGAAGCAGTGGAATCTGCCCGCAACGCGGATGCCGTCATACTCGTGCTCGGCGAGTCCCGCGCAATGAGCGGTGAAGCAGCGAGCCGCTCGACGCTGGCCATTCCCGGGCTCCAGAACGCACTGATCGAATCGGTTGCGGCAGCCGGAAAGCCTGTGATACTTCTCCTCATGAACGGACGGCCCCTCGCGATACCGTGGGCCGAAGAGCACGCCGGCGCGATAGTCGAATCGTGGTTCCTCGGTGTGCGCGCCGGGAACGCGATCGCGGACGTCCTCTTCGGAGACTACAACCCTTCGGGAAAGCTCCCCGTGACGTTTCCCCGTACCGTGGGACAGGTCCCATTCTATTATAACCACAAGAACACGGGGCGCCCCTCGGACGACACCGTGAAATACACCTCCCGGTATATCGATCTCCCGAGTTCCCCCCTCTTTCCGTTCGGTTTCGGCCTCAGTTACACGACGTTCGACTACAGCGGCCTCGCCGTCTCACCCGCTGTCATTGACTCAGGCGGTACTGTCACAGTCTCGGTCAGCGTGAAGAACACGGGATCCCGCGCGGGTGAAGAAGTCGTCCAGCTCTACGTCCGGCAGGATTTCGGAAGCGTCACGCGCCCTGTGAAGGAGCTGAAAGGTTTCAAAAGGATCGCGCTCGCGCCCGGCGAGTCCCGGCAGGTGAATTTTCTCCTCGGGGGGGCCGATCTCCGGATGTACGACGCGGCGATGAGGCGCGTTGTCGAACCGGGGACGTACACGGTGTTTGTAGGAACCAATTCCCGCGACGTCACAGAGGCGCATTTCCGCGTACATTAAACGACAGGATGAGATCATGGCTGTGACGGATGTAACATTGGGAGTCGACATCGGCGGGACGAACACGAAATTCGGTTTCGTGGACAGGGCCGGAAAGTGCATCGCCGAAGAGTCCATCCCGACGAATGCCCGGGAGCCCGCGGAAAACCTCATCGCGCGACTCCACCAGAACGTCGAGGAGATGATGCGTCCGCTCTCGGGCTCGTATGCGCTTCGCGGCATCGGCATCGGAGCGCCCAATGCGAATTTCTACAGGGGGACGATTGAAAACCCGCCGAACCTGAACTGGAAGGGGGTCGTGAACGTGGCGGCCCTCGTCAGGAAATACTACGACCTCCCGGTCGCCGTCACGAATGACGCCAATGCCGCCGCGCTCGGCGAGATGCTCTACGGCGCTGCAAAAGGGATGAAGAACTTCATTGTGATTACGCTCGGGACCGGGCTCGGGAGCGGCATCGTCTCCTCGGGAGAGCTCGTCTACGGCGCGGACGGGTTCGCCGGGGAGATCGGTCACACCACTGTTGATCCGAACGGGCGGGAATGCGGCTGCGGCGGAAAGGGGCACCTCGAGACCTACGCCTCCGCGACCGGCGTGTGCCGCACGATGGGAGAGCTTCTTGCCCTCCGCCGGGCGGACAGCCCCCTGAGGAAGATCGCTCCTGCGGACCTTACGTCAAAGATGATCGCCGATGCCGCCGCGAACGGCGACCCCGTGGCGAAAGAGGCATTCGAGTATACCGGCCGCATCCTCGGCATGAAACTTGCCGATTCGGTCGCCCATCTGAGCCCGGAAGCCATCATCCTCTTCGGCGGTCTTGCCGCCGCCGGGGCGCTCATATTCGATCCCACGAAACGTTCGCTCGAAGAGCACCTCCTCTCCATTTTCAGAAATAAAGTGAAGCTCCTCCCCTCGGGGCTGACGACCGGTGATACCGCGGTCCTCGGGGCAAGTGCGCTCATATGGAACGAAATTCTCAAACAACGCAAACAATGAGGTCTGAACAATGGAACGGAAAAAACGCATGTCACTGCTCCTCATCATTGGTATGACGGCTGTCGGGCTGACGCTTGTTGCCGGGCTTGCCCGGTCGCAGGGGGATATCGAGGCAAAGATTAAGGCCACGATCAAACAGATGACGCTCGAGGAGAAGGTCTCCATGCTTGGCGGCACCGGGTTCGAATCGAAGCCCGTTCCGCGGCTCGGGATTCCCCCGCTCAACATGACGGACGGGCCCGTCGGCGTCCGGTGGCAGAAGTCGACCGCGTTCCCCGCGAGCATTGCGATGGCGGCGACATGGGATCCCTCGCTCATACGCCGTCTCGGCGAGGCGCTCGGACGTGAGGCGAAGGCGAAGGGGCGGAACATGCTCCTCGGGCCATGCATCAACATCAACAGGGTTCCCGTGGGAGGAAGGAGCTTTGAAAGCTTCGGGGAGGACCCGTATCTGATGGCAGGCATGGCGGTGGCATACATCAAAGGGGTCCAGTCGCAGCACGTCGTTGCCACGGCGAAACATTACGCCGCCAATAACCAGGAATTTGAACGGACGACGATGGACGAAAAGATTGACGAGCGGACGCTGCGGGAGATCTACCTCCCCGCGTTCAAAGCCGCAGTCCAGGAGGGGGGTGTCCTCGCGGTCATGTCCGCATATAACAAGCTGAACGGCCTCTGGTGCAGTGAGAACCCCTGGTTGCTGACGGACGTGCTCAAAAAGGAATGGGGGTTCAAAGGGCTTGTCGTGTCCGACTGGGGGGCCGTCCACAGCAATATCCCGACGGCGAATGCGGGGCTCGATATCGAGATGCCGAAGGGTGACTTCCTCAATGAAACACTCATCCCCTTTGTGAAAGGGGGCGACGTGAGCGAATCCGTCATTGATGACAAGATCACGCGCCTCCTCCGCGTGATGTATCTGGACGGCCTCTTCGATCCGCAGCCCGCTCCGGATACGACGGTGGTGAACTCTCCCGCGCACAGGATGCTCGCCCGGGACGTCGAATCCGCAGGCATCGTGCTCCTGAAGAACAGGAACAACGTCCTCCCGCTGGATGCCTCACGCATCCATACGATTGCGGTCATCGGGCCCAACGCCGCGGTTGCGCGGACCGGGGGCGGCGGGAGCGCATTCGTGTCGGCCTTTTACGGCGTGAGCCCCCTCGAGGGGATCACGGCGAAGGCGGGGGGGAAGATTCAGGTGATGACCGCCCCGGGGTGCCGCATGGCCGGCGAGCTTCTCACCGTCGAGTCGGGCGCCCTCCGGCCCCCCGATGGCGCCGCGGGGGTAACCGGATTGAAGGGGGAGTATTTCAAGAATCAGGAATTTGGAGGGGTACCCGCATTCACCCGGATCGACAGGGAAATCCAATTTGACTGGAGCTCGGACGCTCCGGCGAAGGGATTCCCGAATGAGCATTACTCGGTCAGGTGGACCGGGTCGATCGTTCCTCCCGAGACCCGGGAGTACGTGTTGAGCATCCGCTCCGACGACGGCTCCCGGCTCTATCTCAACGGCGAGCTCTTCATCGACAACTGGGGAGATCATGCGGGGCTCACGAAGAGCCGCCGGATACGACTGGAGAAGGGAAAGGCCGTTCCCGTGAAGATCGAATTCTACCAGGCCGAGGGAGGTTCGCTCGTCCAGTTCGGCTGGGGGACGCTGAGCAACGATCTTCTCCCCGCGGCGGTCGAGCTTGCGCGGAAGTCGGACGTCGCGGTCGTGTGCATCGGGAACTCCGATGAAATCGAGACCGAGGGGACCGACCGCTCTTCCATCGCCCTCCCCGAGGGACAGGACGAGCTTGTCGAGGCGGTCGCAAAGGCCAATCCGCATACCGTCGTCGTCCTGACCACGGGGTCCCCTGTCACGATGCCGTGGGTGGCCGATGTCGACGGCATACTCCAGGCGTGGTTCGGCGGGCAGGAGGTGGGGAACGCTCTTGCGGGCGTACTCTTCGGCGACGTCAATCCGTCCGGAAAGCTTCCCGTCACGTTCCCGCGTTCATGGGAGGACACCCCCGCTCTTAAGACGTACCCCGGAACCGGGGGACACACGGAATACGCCGAGGGCATATTTGTGGGCTACAGGCATTATGACAGGGAGAAGAAAGAGGTCCTCTTCCCGTTCGGTCACGGTCTCTCCTACACGAAATTCACGTACGGCCCCCTTGAGATCGCCGCGCTTCCGGGCGCCTCGAAGTATGCGCGCACGGTCAGCGTCGACGTGACGAACAGCGGTGATCGCGCGGGGGCGGAGGTCGTGCAGATCTACGTCAGCGACGCGCACGCGCTGGTCCCCCGTCCACCCGCGGAGCTGAAAGCGTTTGCAAAGGTTGCGCTTGCTCCGGGGGAGAAGAAGTCCGTGCTCATGCGGCTTGACGAATCTTCGTTCGCGTATTTTGACGCGGCCACCGGGAAATGGACGGTGGCTCCGGGGACGTTTCAGATTCTCGCCGGAAGCTCATCGCGTGACATCCGGTCACGCGCCACGACGGAAATCCGGTAGGCGGAATGATGAAAAACAGTCTCCTTCTCCTCTCTCTTCTTGCTGCGCGGCTCTGCGCTGCGCAGGAGCCGGTCCCCTTTGCGGAGTTCTTCGTGGATTCGACGCTCAGGATCGACTGTTACCACGTCGGCTCCAAAACGGAAGAATTCATGACACTCGACCGGCTCTACAAGCAGGGGTGCTGGGCGGGGAGCACGCGCAACCTTATCGACACGTTTCACCTGGGCCGGTATGCGGCCACGGTGTACGACGCCGCCTCCGGCCGTCTCCTCTACTCGCGGACATACGATTCGTATTTCGGAGAGTATAAGACAACCGAGCCGGCAAGGAAGGGGATCAGGCGGACCTATCATGAATCCGTCCTGGTCCCGTTCCCCCGCCGGCCGGTGCGCGTGGAATTCGAGGACCGGGACAGGCGGAACGTCTACCACCCGCTCTTCACGTGCGTCGTCGATCCTGCGGACTACCATATCATCACCGAATCCCCCTCGCGCAGGGACAGCGTCTATGCGCTCGTCGTGAACGGGTCCCCGCACGACAAGGTGGACATCCTTATCGTCGGCGAGGGGTATACGCTGGAGGAACGGGGGAAATTCGAATCCGACCTGGCGAAATACAGGGACGTGTTCTTTTCGTGGCAGCCGTACAAACGGAACAGCGGGAAATTCAACCTCCGGGGGATATTCTCCCCCTCCCCTGAATCGGGAGTCGACCAGCCGCGCCAGGGGATCTACCGCCACACGCTCCTCGGCGCCTCGTTCAATTCGATCGACTCCGACCGATATCTTCTCGTGGAGGACAATAAGACTCTCCGGGAGGTCGCGGCGCAGGCCCCCTATGATGCGCTCCTCGTGATGGTCAACAGCAAACGGTACGGCGGGGGGGGACTCTATGATAATTACTGCTGCTTTACGAGCGACGGGACGTGGAACGAGCACGTCATGCTCCACGAATTCGGCCACTCGTTCTCCGGTCTGGGGGACGAGTACTATACGAGCGATGTGACGTACGAGGAATTCCTCGAGCCGGGAGTCGAGCCCAACGAGCCGAACATCACCGCGCTTCTCGATCCCCCGAAACTGAAATGGCGTGACCTGGTTTCACCGGGAATGAGCATCCCGACGGAGTGGGGGAAGGCGGCGTTCGACAGTCTGGGGGCGCTCAGGGACAGCCTGTCCGGTGAGAGAAGGAAGATCGCGGAATCGCTGAAAGGCAAAGAGGCGTCTCCGAAGGATATCGCGGCGCAGACGGCGCCGATGGACACGGTGATCAAAGCCGTCAACGCCCGTCTCGCCCGGTTCTTCCTGGACCATCCTCTGCGGGGAAAGGTCGGCGCGTTCGAGGGGGCGGGATACGTCCCCCGGGGGTTCTACAGGCCGACAGTCAACTCGCTCATGAACGCGTTCAACAACGAGGAGAAGACGTACTACCCGGTGAACGAACGCGCGATCGAGCGTATGATAAACTGGTTCTCGGAGTAACAGGAGCGGTATCCCGATTCATCGACCGCCGCGTCCGGACCCGCCCCCGGCCGTCATCGAAGGGGGGGGCGGCAGCGGCTTATTCGATCCGCACGATCGCAATCCCCGACGGCGGAAGCGTCAGCGGAAATTTGATGGCTTCCCCCTTCGCCTCGTTCAGATCGCTCGTATAGCACGTCGTCCCCCCGTTCCGGTTCCAGCGCAGGCGAACCCCCGCGTCGCTCCCCCCCGCGTTGTACAGGTGAAGGATCCACCCCTTGCCGTTTGCCGCCGGTTTGAGCGCGGTCGCGATCACCGATGGCGGCCCGACCGAGAGGAGCGAAGAGCCTGACGCAAGGGCGTCCTGTGGCGCCACCGGGAGTAATGGCTGTGAAACTTCGATTCCGGCCCGCTCAGCCGCCGCGGGGTCAAACTTCCCGTGCGGCATGACCGCGTAACGGATCGTGCATTCCCCGTCCTGGTCCGCCTTGTAATTTGTATGCCAGTAGTTGTTCATGACGTATGAATAGAACCTGGTTCCGGCGTCCGTCTTCTCCTTCCACGATCTCCGTTCTCCCCGGTTCAGCGTCTCGTCGGTCATCGTCCCCGGCTCGATGAGCGGCGCGTCCGGCGTAGCGACAAGCACGCCCGACGCATCGTTCGAGACGTCGACCCAGTGCTCTGCACAGAAATAATCTTTGCACGAACCTGCAAGCTGATCGCTGTCCGGGCGTATCACGTCGAATGCGTTGTCAATCCGTGTCTTTCCGCCGAACAGGCGGAACGGAAACGCGAAATGCACGCTCTCTTTTTCGCGAATGCGTGATTTCACAATTACGTCGGTAATGTCCAAACGACCCGTCCCTGCGGTGACACGGATGGTCCGTGTCAGCGCGGTCCCTCCGGGAGGAGCCGAGCTGATGGAGAGTGCGGCGACCAGAGGCCCACTGTCCGTGACGTGCACCGAGATGTTCCTGTCCGGCTGTGCCTTTTGCGGGTCCCGTCCGGGGACGTAAAGATACTGGTTGAGCCCCCCGCCCCCCTCCGTGTCAACGAGGTTCTCTCCCCCTCCCGATGTGAGCATGCTGATGACTCCCGACGCGGAATCCACCCTGGCTTCTATGATGCCGTCCCGGAGCATCGTTCCCGATACCGACGCGGCCGCGGAGGGGGGGAACGGGTCTCCCGTTTCGAATTGCACCCGGAGGCTTCCGAACGGCGGGACGTTCTTCACAAGGATCGCGGTCTCCCCCGTGGATATCCGCTGCGCGGGGACTCCTCCACCCGCCCCGTCGCGGGCACGGAGTCCGGCGAGCGGGATCTCCTTCGGGATGAGCACAAGCCCCGTCCTCGGCCACGAGTTTGTGTTCACGATGTCGAGTGCGTGGACCGTGCCGGAGGGGAGCGGCCCTGCGACTGCCGAGCGGAGAGCGCGTTCGTCATCCTCCGCGCCTTTCAGGAACGAGAGCTTGTATTCCCACTGGTCCTTCACATTCGGGCTGTCGGGATCGCTGATGGAGTTCGCGGCCCCCCACGTATGCTCATCGAAGAGATGGACGCCGCGCCATGCGTGGTAGACGGCGTCCGGCGGATACGGCGCGCCGTGGAGAAGCGCGAAGAGCGTTTCGGTCTGCAAGAGGGCCTCCGCGGTCTGCCTGTTTTCCGCGAGCTCTCTCGCCGTGGAAGCGGCGCCGTCCTCCCAGTACGGGGTGAGGTCCCCTCTTCGTACGGGGAGAGAATGCCCGTATTTTCCCTCGAATTTCTCAAACAGCTCTGTCGTGGTAGCGATCGCAAACCTGGGGGATGCGTAGGTGGTATTCCATCTCCGGACCACGTCGGGGAGGCGGGGGTCCGGTGGACCGTTGTCCCCGACCGTGTAGCGCACCTCGATCATGTCGTACGGGTAATTCCGGGCGTCGAGCTCGCTTACGTAGTCGAAGACCTCCGATGACTGCGCACTGCCGAGCTCTCCCATGTTCAAACCGTGGAACCAGGAATAGCCCCGCCCGGCCATCCAGAAGAGGACGGTGTCCTGTCCCGACGAGGAAACCCAATAGAACGGCCTGTCTCCCCATGCCTTGAGCGCATAGCCTATCCTGTCCCCTCCGTCGAAGAACACAGGGACATAGTTGGGGCCGCTTGAGAGGTAGCGTATCCCCGCGTGCGCCAGCGCGGGGACGATCGAGGAGCTGTACGCGGGAATGTCGCTGATCATCGCCGCCTTTACCGGGACGCCGAACAATGCCGAGGCCTTCCGCGCATAATCCGTGAGATGGAACAGTTCCTCCGGCCTGCAGAGTCCCGTCAGGACGTTGGAGTACAGCCCGTCCAGACCGACCCACCCGTTCTTCACCGCCTCGGTGAGCCGGCTCCTCTTCTCCGGGGTTGCGGCGGAAACGTAGCTTTCGAGGGGCCACATCACTTCGACGTTCCACCTGTACCTGGACCCTTCGGGATATCCCGCGGTCCTCTTTGCGATATCGATCCCGTCGTCGAGATACCCCATGTGATGCTGTTCGACGACCGCCTGGTAATCCGAGTACCCGATGTCCGTGTGCGAGTGGGGGAGGAGATAGAGCGTTCTCTTCCGGACCGGGAGCATCGTGATGGATGTGTCGGCCAGTACGGTCTTTCCTGAGACGACGCGTACCCTGCGCACCGTCGTGGTCTCCACCGGCCGTGAACGCACCATGAACGGGGAGAGGCCCCACACGAGCCGGCCTGTCAGATTCTCCCCCCCGTCCATCGTGATTTTCGCGGTGCCGGGATTTCCGTAGTGCTCGACTTCGACGCTCACGGGCTGCATCTCGCCGCGCGGCGTCAGCACGAGCGCCGGGAGCGGCTTCACCCAGGCGGCCTCCCCCAGGCGGTGTTCGAATGTCATGAACCAGGCGTCGCTCCCCGCGGCCTCTCCCGTCACGCGGAACCTGAGCGGGTTCCCGGGTTTCAGTGATTTCCGTGGGAGGACAACGAACATGTATCCGAAGAGATCACCGAACCTGTCGGCTTCCGTCGCACAGAACTCGAGTGTTGCACCCCCCGGTCCGGTTTCGCTGAAGGTCTTGTGCAGTGAATCGGGGGCTGTCGTAAAGTGGAACAACGTCTCCCCGTTGACGGACATGTCAAACCTGTGGACGCCCTTGCTTCCTGACATTGCCGCAAGGAATACGAACGTCACCCCCTTCTCCGGCACCTCGGCGGGGGCCGGATCGCTTATCCACTCGATGGGCTGTGTGGCGTCCGACGCCCGGACAAGGAGCGCGCTCCGGGCGTGCGCGTTCACGGAATGGTAGTAAATCGTCCCCCCGCCGGCTGTAACGGCGTACCCGCTTTCGATCACCGGGGGGAGCGTCCCGAGGATGTTCTCGAGGCCCCCCGCGCCTGCCCGTAGTGTCAGCCCCGGCATGATCAATGCACAGCAGAAAAGGAGCATTCGTAGATGTCTCATGCAGTTCCTCCGGTTTCAGGTGTGTGTCTCAGCGGATCCCCCGGATAATTTTCACCGGCTCATCGATCCTGAATGTCCATGCGTGATCGCATGGAAGATGGGCCCTCTGATCATCAGTAAGTTCGATTCTCATTCCATCCCCCCACGCATGCCAGAGAACAGGATCCGGAATGCCCGCCATGTGGACGGCGCTCCCGGGTTTTGCTCCGAATGAGCGTATTGAAATTATCGGGGGAGGGGCATTTTCTCCTTCATCTGCCAGGTAAATGGCATCCACTCCCCCCGATTTCTCTCGTGTGAACCGGATTCTCCCCTCGCTGTACGGTGGAATCGGTCGTGTCCCGTATATCGCGCTCCCGTTCACCGCCATCCACTCTCCGATCTCGTGGAGGCGTCGGACCGATTCCGCAGGCAACTCACCCGAAGCGTCCGGGCCTATGCCCAGCAGGAGATTTCCCCCCTTTGCCACGATGTCGACGAGCAGGTGGACGAGCCTTCGTGCCGGCTTGTATTTGTCGTCCGGCACGTACGACCAGGAATTTCCCATCGTCATGCACGTTTCCCAGACGTACGCGTAAGGGGTATCGGGAACCTCCTGCTCCGGCGTCCTGTAATCCTCGTATCTTCCGGGGACCGCCCTGTCGACGACGATCAGCCCCGGCTGATGCGACCTTGCCATTGTCGCCAGCGCGGGCATCCGGACATCCTGCCCGTGATCCCCGGGATTTACCCATCCTCCGTCAAGCCAGAGTATGTCGACGCTCCCGTAGCCCGTCATCAGCTCCTCGATCTGGCCGTACGTGTACTCCTGGAATTTCTTCCAGTAGTCGGGGTGCTTCTCGATGCTGTAGTTGACGTTCCTGTCCGCGTGCGCCCAGTACGGGTTCCAGTACCAGGGGCTGTGCCAGTCCGGCTTTGAAAAATACGCGCCGATCCCGAACCCCTTCTCCCTGAACGCCCTGAATACTTCGTTTGCGACATTGGCCCTGGGGTTTGAATGGAACGGGCACCCTGCATCCGTCACGCGGTAGTCCGTTAGCTTCGTGTCGAACATGCAGAACCCGTCATGGTGCTTCGTGGTGAAGACGACGTACCGCATCCCGGCGTCGTGTGCCGCTTCAGCCCATGCGTTGGGACTGAATTTCACCGGGTTGAACGTCTTCTTCAGCCCCTCGTACGCCCGGCAGTAGTCCTCGTAATTGTCCATGGTCCGCCGGCACCACGGCTCGTCCTCGCTGCAGATGGACCATGATTCCACGATCCCCCACTGGGCATACGTCCCCCAGTGGAGTATCAGCCCGAATTTCTGATCCTGAAACCACTCGAGCTTCTTGAGGACGAGCGGATCGGTTTCCCTCTCCTGCGCATCCTGTTGCGCAGGGAGGGGCGATGCGGAAATCACCGTCGCCAGCGCAATGCCGGCGACCCACGCGCGAGTATGCATTTCCCCTCCACCCCGTTGAAGTGGAACACAATATACGGTGATATTGATTGTTCAAGCAAATCCGCTATCTTTGTACCGTTGGATCACCCGCGGCCGTCGAGCCGCGATCCGTGACTCAAAATACTCCCGCATTCTAAGGACACACAATGACCCGATCCATTCCTCTTCTTGCTCTCCGTTTGGGCCTCGTCGCTCTCCTTCGACCGGCGATAGCGTTTTGCCAGGGCCCTGCGCAGGGACTCTTCGACGGGAAAACAGACGTGGGGAGCCCGCACAAACCCGGCTCTGTCGAATACCACGCGGCCCGCAATGAATATGTCATCGCCGGCGGCGGGACGAACATGTGGTTCGGGAGCGACGCGTTCCAATTCGCCTGGAAGCGGGCGTCGGGCGACGTCTCCCTCGCGGCCGACATCCGCTGGATTGGCACGGCCGGCAACCCGCACAGGAAGGCATGTCTGCTCGTCCGCCAGAGCCTTGATCCGGAATCTCCCTATGCCGACGCCGTCGTGCACGGAAACGGCCTGACGTCCCTCCAGTACCGTGAAGTGCGCGGAGGGCCGACGCGCGAGATCCAGTCATCCGTCTCCGGGCCGCACCGGATCAGGATCGAGAAGGAGGGGGACCAGGTCTTCATGTCGATCGCCGGTGAAGGCGAATCGCTCCACTCCTCCGGGGCATCGATCAGGATCGCGATAGGTGATCCGTTCTACGCGGGACTCGGTGTCTGCGCGCACGACTCCGACGGTCTCGAGACGGCGGTCTTCTCCAATGTGGAGCTGAACGCCGTCGTCATGGGAAAAGCGGGTGACCGCGTTCTTGAGAGTACCCTGGAAACGGTTGCCATCGCCTCGACGGACAGGCGCGTGGTCTACACGGCGCGCGATCACTTCGAAGCGCCGAACTGGTCGCGTGACGGGAAGTTCTTCCTTTTTAATAAGGAGGGACGGATCTACACGATCCCCGTGACGGGGGGGACCCCTGTCATGATCAATACCGGGAGCGCGGTCAAGTGCAACAACGACCACGGCCTCTCGCCTGACGGGACCCGTCTTGCAGTGAGCGATCAGTCCGTGGGCGGATCATCACGCATTTATGTGCTCCCCGCGGGAGGTGGAACCCCGGTCCGTATCACGGAAGCAGCCCCCTCATACTGGCACGGATGGTCCCCGGACGGCACGACGCTCGCCTATTGCGCCGAACGGAACGGGGAATTTGACATTTATACGATCCCCGCCGGCGGGGGGGAGGAACGGCGGTTGACCACTGCGCCGGGTCTTGACGACGGTCCGGACTATTCCGCCGACGGCAAATACATCTATTTCAACTCCGAGCGGACCGGGCGCATGCAGGTCTGGAGGATGAAGACCGACGGTTCCGATCAGGAACAGGTCACCACCGACGAATTCAATAACTGGTTCCCCCATCCCTCTCCCGACGGAAAATGGATCGCATTCCTCTCGTATGGCGGGGACGTCAAAGGTCATCCTGAAAACAAGGACGTCACGCTCCGCCTGATGCCTGTGGGAGGCGGAGAGATTCGCGTCCTTGCGAAACTCTTCGGCGGACAGGGGACCATTAACGTACCGTCATGGTCCCCCGACAGTCAGAATATCGCATTCGTAAGCTACAGGCTTGCGGCGCCGTAACGCGTCGCATTTCGCCCCTCTCCATCTCCTGTCACCGCGCGGCGCCCCACAGGCGCCGCCTTGACAACCCATACCCCCCTTTGTACATTTGCAGGCGTACACCCCCTCGTTCTCGACCAAGGCACTGGAGGCATCCATGAACATACTTATCACCGACGGCATTTCGGCGGAAGGTGCAAAAATCCTGACCGATGCCGGCCACACCGTGCACCAGAAAACTCTGAAACCCGACGAGCTCCTGAAGGAAATCCCGGAGTATGACGCCATTATCGTCCGTTCCGCGACAAAGGTGACCCGCGAAGTGATCGAAGCGGGGAAGCGCCTGAAGGTTGTTGCGCGGGGAGGCGTCGGCGTCGACAACATCGATGTGAAACACGCCGAGTCGAAGGGGATGCGTGTCCTGAACACACCGCTCGCATCCGCGATCTCCGTTGCCGAGTTGACGATAGGCCACATGCTTGCCGTGAGCAGATTTCTCCATGTCAGCTCCGCCGAGATGAAGGCGGGGAAGTGGCCGAAAAAGGAATACGCGGGGGGGACGGAGCTGTACCGCAAAACGCTCGGCATCATAGGACTGGGGAACATCGGAAAAGAGGTGGCGAGGCGCGCGCTCGGGTTCGGCATGACGGTCCTCGCGTATGACCCCCCGTTTGCGCCGATGGAGTTCATCGTCGAAATCACGACGAAGGATCGGCTTCTTGCGGAGTCCGATTACATCACGCTCCATCTTCCGTTCAACCCGGCGCTGGGTCCCGTGATGGGGAAAAAAGAGCTTGCGATGGTGAAGAAGGGGGTCATCATCATCAACTGTTCCCGGGGCGGGGTCATCGACCAGGATGCGCTTCTCGAAGCGCTCAATGCGGGGATCGTGGGCGGGGCGGCGCTCGACGTCTTCACACACGAGCCCCCCGGTCCGGCCGAGCAGGCCTTGCTTCTCCATCCGCGGGTGAGCGTCTCCCCGCACGTCGGCGGAACGACGGTGGAAGCCCAGCAGCGTGTGGGGGCCGAGATCGCGCAGAAAGTCGTCAAAGCGCTAAACCCGGAGCGGCGCTAGGGTTTTCCTCAGGGCGTGACGACATTTCGCGGTGCCCCTGAAAGAAATGCCTTCAGGTTTTCCGTCACCTCTTCGAGGAGACGTGCCCGCGCAGCCGTGCTCGCCCACGCGAAGTGCGGCGTGATGTAACAGTTTTTGGCTCTGAGGAGCGGATGTCCTTCGGGGGGTGGTTCGACCGAAAGGACGTCGAGCCCGGCCCCCGCGATGCGTCCGGAGTCCAGCGCGTCGGCAAGCGCCTCTTCGTCGATAAGCTGTCCCCTGCTCGTGTTGATGAGGAACGCCGTGCGCTTCATCGACCCGAGCCGTTCCCTGCTGACGAGTCCCTGTGTCGAGTCTGTAAGCGGGCAGTGAAGGCTTACGATGTCGCTGTCTCTGAAGAGCTCGTCAACGGAGACCATGCGCACGCCGGGCGGGCCCTCCGCTCCCGGCCTCCGGCCTGCGGCGATGACGCGCATGCCGAACGCAAGGGCCGCCTGTGCAACCGCGCCTCCGATCCGTCCAGGCCCCACGATGCCCAGCGTCATCCCGCTCACCTCCAGCAGGGGGAAGTCCTGGAACGTGAAATCCCTTGCCGCCGACCATCGTCCGTTCCTCACCGCTTCGGTATGATGGGTCATCCTGTGCGTCAGGTTGAACATGTGGGCGAACACGACCTGTGCCACGGACATCGTCCCGTACGTGGGGACGTTTGTCACGGTGATTCCCCGGGCGGCGGCTGCGCCCACGTCGACGATATTGTACCCGGTGGCGAGAATGCCGATGTACCGGAGCCGGCGCAGGCGTCCGATTGTCGCACCGTCCAGCGGTGTCTTGTTCGTCAGGAGTATTTCCGCCTCCTGCGCGCGTTCATGGATCTCCTCAAGGCGTGTTCTGTCATGGATCGTGCACTGTCCGAGTCTTCTCAACCCCTCCCAGGAGAGATCCCCCGGATTGAGCGTATACCCGTCGAGAAGTACGATGTTCATCTCCGCCTCGTTGATTGGGATCCCCGGCAATATCGTGGTTTTGCCTGACAAAAGGGGGGCGAACCTGCTGGCGGCGTTTCCCCTGATTCCGTATATTATTGTACACAGCATCTGAGGCCCCACAATGAAAATGGCGTTTCTTGTCTGCAATGAAGTCTACACCTCACGCGTCATGGAGGTGCTCGAGAAGCACGGGATCGACTACTACACGCGCTGGGAGCAGGTGAAAGGGAAGGGACACGGGACGGAAGCGCATCTTGGCACGCGGAGCTTTCCCGGAATGAACACGATGCTGATGATCGCATTCACCGATCACGATGCGCTGCAGCAGCTCATTGAGAACATCGGTGAGACGAACAAGGGGATTGCGAGAGCGGACGACCGGATCAGGTTGTTCCAGATCCCCCTCGAACGGATTGTCTGACAATTGCTGAACCAGCGGGGGTTTCCATGAACCGTTTCGCAGCAGTTCCCGTGATCGCCGCCGCGCTTGCGCTTCCGCTCCGTTCGGCGGCCGCGCTTCCTGAGGAAGATGCGGCGCTCAAGGCCCCCCCGTCCGTTTCGGGATTCGACCTGAGCGACGTGCACCTTCTTGAAGGGCCGTTCAGGCATGCGATGGAAATCGACCAGGCGTACATCCTCTTCCTGAAGCCCGACCGCCTCCTATCCCGGTGCAGGGAGTACGCGGGTCTGATTCCCAGGGACTCCACATACGGCGGGTGGGAGAAGGAAGCTCTCTCTTCTCATTTCCTCGGACACTATCTCTCCGCATGCGCGCTCCAGTTCAGGGCCACGGGGGACAGGCGCCTCCTCGACAGGATCACGTACGTCGTTGACCAGCTTGCGGAATGCCAGAAGACGAACGGGAAAGGCTATGTGACCGGGATCCCGGACGGGAAGAGGATGTTTGCGGAGGTGAAGGCGGGGCATATCCGGGCGCAGGCGTTCGACCTGAACGGGATATGGTCCCCGTGGTACACCGTGCATAAGATCATGGCGGGACTGCGTGATGCGTACCTTCTTGCGGGGAGCACGAAAGCCCGCGATGTTCTCAAAGGGATGGCGGACTGGTCGTTCGAAACCACGAAGGGGCTCTCGGATTCACTGTTCCAGGCTATGCTGAACTGCGAACACGGCGGGATGAACGAGGTGCTCGCCGACGTGTACACGATCACCGGCGACCGGAAGTATCTTGACCTGGCGGAGCGTTTCTGCCACAGGGCGGTGCTGGACCCCCTGGCCCGGGGTGAGGACCGGCTCGACGGGCTTCACGGAAACACGAACATTCCGAAGCTTATCGGGGCGGCCCGTCTCTACGAGATTACCGGCGATCCGCGGTACGCAGCGATGTCGCGGTACTTCTGGGAAACTGTCACGCGGAATCATTCCTACGCCGCGGGAGGGCACGGGGAGTACGAGCATTTCGGCGCCCCCCGTCGGCTCAGCGACCGCCTGAGCGAAGGGACGATGGAGACCTGCAACACGTACAATATGCTGAAGCTGACGAAGCTCCTCTTTACGCGAAAGCCCGACGCCGAATACGCTGACTTCTACGAGCGCGCGCTCTATAATCACATACTCGCTTCGCAGAATCCGGAAGACGGCATGATGTGCTATTTTGTCCCGATGGGATCGGGCACGCATAAGACGTTCAGCACCCCGTTCGACGAATTTACCTGCTGCATGGGGACGGGGCTCGAGAATCACTCACGGTACGGCGAGTGCATCTATTTTCATTCCCGCGACACGCTCTATGTGAACCTGTTCATCGCCTCGGAGCTTGAGTGGCGCGACGAGGGGATCCGTCTGACGCAGCGGACCTCGTTCCCCGCGTCGGATTCGACGTCGTTCATATTCACCTGTGCGAAGGCCGTGACGGCCGCGTTGAAGATCCGTCATCCGTTCTGGACTGCGGGGATGCGTATCAGGGTGAACGGCAGCCCGGTCGCCCCGGACACCGCCGCCGGATACGCCGTGGTGCGGAGAGAATGGAAAACGGGGGACGTGATCGGTGTGACGCTGCCGATGACCCTCCGTCTTGAGCCGCTCCCCGATATGAACAGCCGGGCCGCGGTGATGTACGGCCCCGTTCTCCTCGCGGGTGACCTCGGTCCCGCATCGGGAACGCGCCCCGTCCCCGCGCTCGTCACGAACGGGAGCCCCGTGTCGCAGTGGACGAGGCCCCTTCCGGGTCGCCCCCTCACGTTCGAAACACGGAACGTGGGCCGTCCCGCGGATGTGGTCCTCTCTCCGTTCTATGCGGTGCGCGACAACCGCTACGCCGTGTACTGGGATTGTCTCACCGATGCGGAGTGGAAGGATCGCGTGAAGGAGGAGAAATCCGAAATGGCCCGCCTCAGGAGCCTGAAGGCGCATACGGTGGACTCCCTTGCTATTGGCGACACTCCTGCGGAACGCGAGCACAGGCTTGACGGGGAGAAGACCACGATCGGTCATTACAGGGACCGGAGCTGGCGCCAGGCCGCCGGCGAGGGGTGGTTCTCCTATGAGTTGAGCTCAAATCCGAACGCCCGTCTCGGACTCGTGATCACCTACTGGGGGAGCGAATCGGGAAAACGGGAATTTGACATTATCGTCGACGGACACGTAATCGCAACCCAGAGTCTCTCACGCAACAACCCGGGAAAATTCTTCGATGTCACGTACCCTCTCCCCTCCGAGCTAACACGGGGGAAAGGGAGCCTCGTTGTTCGGTTCTCCCCGCGCAACGGAGGAATAGCCGGTAGGGTGTTCGGGACCCGTCTCATCACTCTTTAAGCTGATCCTGCTCTCGGTTACTTCTTGGGCTGACGCTCTTGACCCTCGCTTGTCGGCTGATGCAGCTCGCGGTACCTCATTGAGCTGAATCCGCTCGCCGTCCTTCTTTGAGCTGAACCGCTCACAGTCAACCCCCAAACCTCATGGATGTGCCTGAAATCACATCCGCCGCTTCTCGACTCCGTCCACAAAAATGGTCAATAAATATGTCAATTCTACACATTATCAAGACTGACCCATGATTCCGTGCTGCCGTCACACCTGTGTGGAGAGTAGTTTGCGTAGAATCACATCAATTTCCAAAGAATACGGTTACTTTTGTAAAGATTCGAGGCAGAGAGAACGACTGCCGTAACCTATGTGAAGAGATGGGAAGGAGGGGGGATCATGGATTGAAAAGACAGCAGGAGGTTGCATGAAAAGCTCTACAATGAGATCTCTCGCAGGCCTCGCATTTGTCCTCTTCCTTTCCGGTTCATCTTCACAGCTCAACGGTCAGTGTCGATTCCAGAGTCATGCGAGCGGCGCGTGGAGCGCCCCCGGAACATGGACTATCGTATCAGGGACGAGCGTGACCGGCGTCCCCGGACCGGCGGACACAGTCGACATACTCTCCTCGCACGTCGTCTCGATCGGCGGGGTAACTGCCGATTGCGCGATACTGATCGTCGAGACCAACGGCACTCTTTCAATCGACGGTGCGGCCTCTGTCCAGGTCGACGGCAATTCCGGGTCGGCGAGTGTGTACGGTACGCTCGCGATGACGGCCGGCGGCACGCTCTTGAAGGCGGGGACAGGAACAAGCTCGTTTGTCATCGCGACCGGGGGAAAAATGACGATAAGCGGAAGCGCTGCTAACCCGGCATTTGATTCCTACAGCTACGCAAGCGGGAGCACGGAGGAATTCACCGCCCCGGGGAACCAGACGATACTGACCGGGAATGCACAGCAGGCGATCGTCTATGGCAACCTGACGCTCGGCGGGAGCGGCACCAAGACCGCCTCGCCCATAAACGTGGATACGACCTTCAGGTGCTCAGGGACCCTTACGGTCGGCAGCAATGTCTATTTCGACGTCTCGACGAACGTGCTCCGGATCTATTTCGCCGGGAACGTCGTCAACTACGGAACGATTGACGCCTCCGTAGGCATCACGGTCCTCTGGATGACCGGATCACAGTGGCTCAACTACGGAACGTATCTTGCCAGCTACACACCCGGATTCGGGTACACGCCGGAGACGATATTCATAAACACGTCAATGGGGGGGACCCCCGCCGCCCAGACGTTTTACGACCTTCTCGTGCAGGGGACGATGTCGGTTCAGAACGGCCTGACGGTCACGAGAAACGTTACGATAGCTCCGGCGGGGACGTTGAACGGCGGAACGTGTCTTACCCACACGGTGGGCGGGAACTGGACAAACAACGGGACGTTTAACTGCGGGACCTCGACCGTGAGCTTCACGGGAAATGTCGGCAGGACGATCTCCGGTTCGACGTTCTACAATCTCATACTCAACGATTCGCTCGGCGCCACGCTGACGGGGAACGTCACGATCGCGGACGGAGGCTCGCTCATTCAGACTGCGGGGAACATTGCGACAGGCACGAATTCCCTCACGATCGCGTCAAACCAGCCCGCCGCGTTCTCTCCGGGCGCCTGGAATGTGACGGGGACGGTCGTGCGGGCGATCGCTCCCGGTTCGACCGGCATATACCGGTTCTTCGACGCGAATATGTACGTGATTCCCGGCGGGACGGGAAACCCCGGGTCGATTTCCGCGACGCTCTTCCCGGACATGAACCCTCCCGGCCTCCCTCACGCGGGTGACACGAGCGTGGTCGTGAAACGCTACGTGGCCGTCTCTGGGACCGGCGCCGGGCCGGGCTTCACCTATACGCTCCGCTTCTGCTACGGCAAGTCGGAAGTGCGCGGGGTGGAACAGCTTTACGAATTCTGGGGGAACAACGGGAACGGATGGGTCAACTACGGCGCGGCGACACAGCCCGATACGGTCAACCACTTTGCCGAACAATCAGGTCTTACCGGCTGGTCGGAATGGACGCTCGCCGAATCCACGGCGCCGCTTCCGATCCAGCTTGTGACGTTCCAGGCGTCCCCCGTGAGCGGATCGGGGAACGTGAATCTGACATGGGCGACGGCGTCCGAGGTCAACAATTACGGATTCTATATCCAGCGAAGTGCGGTCCCCACTTCCGGGTTCGTCGATCTCCCGGGCGGTTTCGTCGCCGGGAGCGGGACGTCCCTTTCGGCCAGGAAATACTCCTGGATCGATCAGAATCCCCTTGCCGGCGCGAATTACTACCGGCTGAAACAGGTCGATCTCGACGGCAGCCTCCGCGTCACCGAGTCCCTGAAGGTCGTCCAGGGTCCGGTTACGGCGGGCGACAACTCCAGGCAGGCAATCGTGTTTGCCATGGGCCAGAACTATCCGAACCCCTTCAATCCGACGACACGCATCACGTTCAGCGTTGACAGGGACGGATACACGACGTTAAAGGTATACAACGTGCTGGGGAAAGTGGTGGCGACCCTCTTCGACGGGACGGCCCAGACGGGGACCCTCTATAATGTGGCGTTCGACGGGACCTCGCTGGCCAACGGTGCATATTTCTACCGCCTCGTCAGCGGTGACCGTGTCTCGTTGAAGAAAATGGTTTTGGTCAAATGATCGCTTATCAGATGATCACGCGTGCGCTGTTCGCCGCGTGATGACCGTTCTTTGTGATCGCTTTTCAGATCATCACGCGTGCGCTCTCTGCCGCGTGACCGCGTGATGACCGTTTCTCAGCTCATACCGCGGGGTTGTATCCGTCGGGATATCGTCGGACGCGTTGCAGGCAACCAGGGTTGATTGAATGGCCGGATTCGCTTAGCTTATTGAGGGCCGTCCCCTATAGAGAGAGGCCCTCTGCCATATCCCCCTTAAGCCAACGGATGTCCTACCTCGTTCTTTCTTCTTTGCTGTTCGCCGGTTCCCTCCTGGCCGGCCTTCTCGGCGCTCTCACCGGACTCGGTGGCGGCGTTGTGATCATACCTTTGATGGCTCTCGGTTTTGGGATTGACATACGGTACGCCATAGGCGCTTCGCTGATATCGGTGATCGCGACCTCCTCCGGCGCTGCGGCCGCGTACGTCCGCGAGGGGTTTACGAATATCCGTATCGGCATGTTCCTCGAGGTGGCGACGACGGTAGGAGCGATCGGGGGTGCCGCTTTGGCGGGAGTGCTCTCGACCGGGGTGATCGCCGTCGTCTTTGGACTTGTCCTCATCTCATCCGCTCTTCAATCCATGCGCACTTCCCGCGACGATTCGGGTGCCCCCGGGCCGGATAGGGCTGCTCTCCGTCTTGGGCTGAACGGAACGTATCCCCACGAGGGGCGGCGCCAGCCGTACAACGTGACTGGAGTTGGTCCCGGGTTCGCGCTGATGCTCGTTGCAGGGGGGTTGTCCGGGCTTCTCGGAATCGGCTCCGGTGCGGTGAAGGTCATTGCGATGGACCGCGTCATGCGGATCCCGTTCAAGGTCTCCACGACGACGTCCAACTTCATGATCGGCGTGACCGCGGCGGCAAGTGCGGGAATCTACATTGCGCGGGGTTATATCGTCCCTGAACTTGCTATGCCTGTCATGCTCGGTGTCCTGGCGGGGTCGCTCTTCGGCTCTCGGCTTCTCGTATCGGTGCGCACGCCGATCCTCAGGAAGATATTTGCCTGGGTCGTATTCCTGCTCGCGGCGGAGATGATTTTTAACGGCATTACAGGGAGAATATGACGGAAGTGGACCGCACGCCGTCGCCGGAAAGGGACGAGGCTCTGGAAATCGTCCTGGGGAACGTTCTCCGTTTCGGCGTCATTGCGGCTGCCATCGTCGTCGCAGCCGGAGGAGTGTTCCTTCTGATCGCTCGCTGGAGCTGGATTCCGGACTTCAAATCCTTCCAGAGTGGCGGGTCACCGCTTCGGTCCGTCCCCTTGATACTCACCGGGGCTTTTGCCCTCCATCCCGATGCGATTGTTCAAACGGGGCTCCTCCTCCTCATCGCGACGCCCGTCCTCCGCGTCGTCTTCTCTCTCTTTGGATTTGCACGCCAGCGCGACTGGCTCTACGTTGCGCTGACGCTGATTGTGCTCGCGGTTCTCTCGGTGGGACTCGTGGGGTGGAAGGTGTAGGCGTCCATCGATTCCCTTTCCCAACCGGGGAATAACAACTTGCCGATCGTGCCGGGCATCACGTTCACCCATGTCCAGTCCGCCTCGTGCTATTCCTCGAGAAGCCGGGGATAGAAGACCCGAATCCCGATCGCGAAGCTGAACGCGATGGCGGCATTGATCATCACCGCGGCGGGCTCCCCCAGCCGCCCCGCGATTATCCCCGACCAGAGGGCGCCCAACGGCATGAAGCCGAAGAATATCCAGGTGTAGGCTCCCATCACGCGTCCCCGGAGTCGGTCAGGAGTGGACGTCTGCAGGATCGCATTCGAGAGGTTGATGACGAATATCGTCCCCACGCCGGCCCCGGCAAGTATCAGGAGCGAAAGCGGGACCTGCCTCGAAAATGCGAGTGCAAAGAGGAGGACAGGATAGGTAAACAAACCGATCATGAGCATGCGGCCGCGCATGATTCTCCCCCCCAGCGACGCGATTGCGAGCGCGCCGAGCAGGGCGCCGGTACCCCGCGCTGAAAAAAGGAGCCCGCTGATCGAGGCCCCTCCGCTGAGGACATTCACGGACCACGCAGGGATCAGCGTGCTGAACGAGAGCCCGAACATGCTCGAGACGGCGATCGTACTGATTATCACCCGGATCGTGGAGTGCGACCGCATGTACTGTATCCCCTCCCTCAGTTCCTCGAGCGCGGGTCTGGACGCGGGACGAACTTCGCGCGGGGGGAATTTCATCGCGAGGAGGGCCGCGATGACTGCGATGAACGAGATGCCGTTCATGGTGAAGCACCAGCCCGGCCCGAATAATGCGTACGTGACTCCCGCCATCGCCGGCCCGACGACGGTGGCCGAATGGAACATCGTCGAGTTCAGTGCGATCGCATTCGTCAGGTCCTCCGGGGCCACCATCTCGCTGACAAACGACTGCCGCGCCGGGGCGTCAAAGGAGTTTGCGATGCCGAGGAGGAATGCGAGTATGAGCACATGCCAGGGCTGAACCAGATGGAGAAACGTAAGGAGGGCGAGGATAAACGCCAGCGCCATCATGGCCGCTTGCATGATGATGATGAGTCTTCTCTTCGGGAGGCGGTCCGCAACTACCCCGCCATAGAGCGTGAGAAGCCATGTCGGTATCCCGGAGGCGAATCCGACCAGGCCCAGGTACGCCGGGGAATGGGTCAGCTCGAATATGAGGAATCCCTGCGCCGTTGTCTGCATCCAGGTCCCGAACAGGGAAATCATCTGTCCGTAGAACCAGAGACGGAAATTGGGGTGGCGGAGGGCGGCGAATGTTCCCCGGCTGAACTGAGCCATTGGTGATTTATGACGGAAATTCTTTTATCCTACCGAAACATCGCCCGAATCGCAACAATCCTCTTATTTTTTCGTATATTTTAAATTGTCCCTGATGGAAGCGGGAGCGTGGAAATCCTGCGATTTATCCACTGCCCGTCTAAACCGGTGGGAAGCGTGAAGTGTCTAATAGCCGTGGAAGGACTCTGCCTCAGTATTTCCGCAGGATTGTTCCCGATCGACTGGTCTTCAAATTAAGGAGTGGATGATGAAACGAACTGTGGTAATTAGCTCCGCCGTGTTGGTTCTCCTTGTCGTTGTCGGATATGTCGTCTTCGTGGGCGGCAGCTCCAAAAAGTATGATTTCCGTCTTGACAAGGTGTCACGGGGAGACATCAACGTCGCAGTCACTGCAACGGGAACGATCAATGCCGTCGTCTCTGTGGACGTCGGAACGCAGGTTTCGGGCATTGTCTCGAATCTGTACGCGGATTTCAATTCCGTGGTTAAAGAGGGACAGGTGATCGCCAGGATCGACACGACGTTTCTCTGGCAGTCGGTGAAGGATGCCGTGGCTGCGCTCGACCGCGCGGAGGCGCAGACTGCCGACAGCAAGAGGACGTTCGACCGGGAGACCGCCCTCCTTGCCAAGCAGCTTGACTCGCAGATGAACTACGACGCAGCGCTGACCGCGTACCAGTCGAACACCGCGGCGCAGAAGCAGGCGCAGGCCGCGCTCGACAGGGCGAAGATCAATCTCGCCTACGCGACGATAACGGCGCCCATCAACGGCGTCGTGATCAACCGTGCGGTGAACGTCGGCCAGACCGTTGCCGCCAGTTTCTCCTCCCCGACGCTCTACACGATCGCCAACGACCTCTCGAAAATGCAGGTCCTTACCACGGTCGACGAATCGGACATCGGGATGATATCCATCGACCAGACGGCGACGTTTACCGTTGACGCCTATCCCGACGACAAGTTCACGGGGATCGTCTCCCAGATCAGGCTGAATCCCGTCTCGATTCAGAACGTCGTGAATTACACCGTCGTCATTGACGTCAATAACGATTTGCTGAAGCTGATGCCAGGGATGACGGCGAACGTCAAGATCGCGGCCGCGGACGCTCATGACGTGCTGAAAGTCTCGAACCTCGCGCTCAGGTTCCAGCCCCCGGCCGATCTCATCGATTCGTCGGCCCTTAAGTCGATGCGGGATCAGTTTATGGGACGCACCCCCGGTGCGGGCGACAGCGCCGGAGCAGGGGGCGCTATGGCGTCCCGTTCCGATACCACGTCACACAACGGCGGGATGATGCATGGCGGTGAAGGCGCGCCTGCCTCCGGCGGCGGAAGTGGACGCGGAGGTCTGAAAAACATCGGTCAGATCCGCGATTCCATACTCGCGGCAAACGGGGGACAGATGAGTCCCGAGGATCTCAGGGCGGAGATGGGAAAATTCTTTGAGAAGATGCGCGCGGGAAAAACTCCCGGCCCGAAATTGAAACAGCCGCCGACGGTGAAACACCTGGCTCCCCCCCCCGGGGGCGGGACAACATTCGGCATCACGCAGCTCTACGCGCAGTACCAGAAGAGCCCGTTTATCCCGAATCATCTGGCGGGGCGTGCGCGGGTCTGGATATTGAACTCGCAGAACAAGCTTACAGCGGTATTCGTGCGGACCGGCGTCACCGACGGCAGGTTCACTGAGATCACGACGGATGCGCTGAAACCGGGGGACCAGATCGTCCTCGGGGCGACATCGACGTCGGAAGTGGCGTCCGCAAGCCCGCTCTCCGGCGGTCAGCAGAGGCCGGGCGGACCCGGAGGGTTCCGATGATCGGCGTACCGAAGCCGGCCCCCGGCGCATCGACCGACGGGCACCTGATCCAGATCGAGCACCTCGCCAGGATGTACATGCTCGGCGAGGTCGAGGTGCACGCGCTGCGGGGCGTCTCCGTGGACATCCGGAGGGGGGAATTTGTCGCGATCATGGGCGCCTCGGGGTCCGGAAAGTCGACGTTCATGAACATCCTGGGATGTCTCGACAAGCCGACGAAGGGGACGTACATACTCGACGGGATCGACGTCAGCGGCCTGACGCGCGATGAGCTTGCGCGGATCAGGAATAACAAGCTCGGATTTGTCTTCCAGGGATTCAATCTCCTTTCGAGGACGTCGGCGATCGAAAACGTCGAGCTTCCTCTCCTGTACGGCACCGCGTCGCTCAGGGACCGTGAGGCGCGGGCCGTTAAGGCGCTGAACATGGTGGGTCTCGGTGAGCGGACCCATCACTATCCCAACCAGCTCTCCGGAGGTCAGCAGCAGCGGGTGGCGATCGCGAGGGCGCTTGTCAACGACCCGAGCATCGTGCTGGCGGATGAGCCGACCGGAAATCTCGACAGCCGCACGAGCGTCGAGGTGATGGGGATTTTCCAGGATCTGAACGAGAAGGGGATAACGATCATTCTCGTCACGCACGAGCCGGACATCGCGCAGTTTGCGAAGCGGCATATCATCTTCCGCGACGGACGGATAAAATCTGACAGGCCCAATCCTTCCCCGAAGCTGGCCGCAGAGGTTATTCGTGATCTTCCCGCAGTGGATCTGGAGGAGCCGGTATGAAAGTTCTGAATATACTTATCTCGGCGTTTCGGGCGCTGCAGCGGAACAAGATGCGCTCGTTCCTGACGATGCTCGGGATCATCATCGGCGTGGCGGCGGTCATCGCCATGCTTGCGATCGGGCAGGGGGCGCAGTACTCGGTCGAACAGCAGATCTCGTCGCTTGGGACAAACGTGCTCATCGTGTTCCCCGGATCCCAGAACGCGGGAGGGGTGAAGGGGGGCGCGGGGACCACGACGACGCTCACGGAGGACGACTGTATCGCGATTCAGAGGGAATGCCCGGCCGTGGCGCTCCTCTCCCCGGGGACGCAGGCCGGGGGGCAGATCATCGCGGGGAACATGAACTGGGCCACGGGTATACAGGGGACCGGCTCGGATTATCTTGAGATCCGCAAGTGGGGGATCGAATACGGCGACTTCTACACCGACGCCGACATCAAGGCCGCCGCCAAGGTCTGCGTTCTCGGCAAGACCGTCGCCGACGCGCTCTTCCCCGACGGGAGTCCGGTCGGCCAGACGGTCCGCATCCGCAATGTCCCCTGCAAGGTTCTGGGCGTCCTGACGAAGAAAGGGCAGAACGCCATGGGACAGGACCAGGACGATGTGGTCCTTGCCCCGTGGACGACCGTCAAGCGACGGCTCACCTGGTTTCCGTACCTGAGGCAGATCCTCGTCTCCGCCGCGACCCCGGCGTCGATCCCCGTGGCGCAGCAGCAGATCACGGAGCTTCTCAGGATGCGGCACAAGATCGCCCCGTACGACCCGGATGATTTTACGATCCGCAATCAGGCGGACCTGGCCAACGCGGCGACGGCGACCACCCAGATCCTGACGATCCTCCTTGCGAGCATCGCCTCCGTCTCACTCCTTGTCGGGGGGATCGGCATTATGAACATCATGCTCGTCTCCGTCACCGAGCGGACGCGGGAGATCGGCATCAGGATGTCCGTCGGGGCCCGCTCGAAGGACATACTGACGCAGTTTCTGATTGAAGCCCTCGTCCTGAGCCTCCTGGGGGGGATCACGGGGATACTTCTCGGCGTCGGCGGATCCGGGGCGATCTCGAGTCTCGCGAAATGGCCGACGATCATCACGTTCTTCTCGATCCTCCTTTCGTTCGGATTTTCGATTGCGATCGGGATTTTCTTCGGGTTTTATCCGGCGAGGAAAGCGGCGATGCTGAATCCCATCGACGCGCTCAGGTACGAGTAGGGAGGGCGTTTCAGTCGGTGATCACGACGGAGGCGTTCGCACTGTCGAACGAGACGCTGCTCTCGAGGAAGAGCATCCGGAGGAGGTCGCGGTAGAAACCGTAGAGGGGGAGCCCCCGCGAGATCTCTCCGCGGACCGTGTCGCGGAAAAGTTTGAACGATCGGTGTGACGGGCCCGCCATGTGGTCCAGTTCCAGGTAGTAGTTCGCAAGGGGCTGGACCTGTATCTCCAGGAGCTGGTCCCTCCACCGCACGACGCTCTTCAGCGCTTTCCAGCCCGTCTTCTTCATCTGCGACGGCTCGCAGGTGAGATAGTCCTTCGTTTCGACGAACTCGAGAAACTTCGCCCCCGGATCCACCTGCGGCTCCATCCCGGGAACCGTTGCCGTTTCCCCCGCGATCGACATGTCGCATTCCCCCGTCCTGAGGTCCTCGAGCAGACTGTGCACCCTCAGGCACGCCGCGTCGTCCTCGCAGACGATCTTCAGCCCGAATATGTCCTTGATATATTTGCTGTACTGGCGGAGGTGCTTGTCCCGCTCCACGATGCCGTCGACCCCGAAAATCTCGTCCGCGACTTTGTTCCAGAGTTCCTCTTCGGCCTTTACACGGCTCGTGATCCTGTTGACCCCGCTCGTCGTCCGCTCGAGCGGTATGTACTCCACGAAGTTCGCCGAAAGTTCGAGCGGCGCCCAGTCTTCTCCCGCCTTGTAGCGGAATTTCCCCAGCATCTGGTTCCCGAGGTCCAGATCGGTGTGCGAGAAGAGCGCCTCGCGCGTGATCCGTTCCCGGATCAGGAATGGGCGCTTCTCCCCTCCCGGAAGGACCCCGATGACGTTGCTGTGGAGCTCGTACCTGCCGTCGAGGAGCCGCGCGCCGAGAACGTGCGACATGATGTGGAGGTGGCGCTCACCGTCGAGGATGTTCTGCTTGAACGTATCCCGCACCTGGTTCATGAACGCGCGTGAGAGTTCGATCCGGACGTGAAGGCCCGGGTGCGACTCCTGTTCGACTTTCTTCTCCGCGAGGTACGAGATGAACCGGTGAAGCACGGGATCGTGCATCGCCATGTACAGGGGGGAGCCCGCGGGATGAAATTTCTCGAATGCTTCCATCAGTTGGCCGGCACCCCTTCATTTCTCTTCATGGCAGCCCTGACGGTGTCGATCCTGGTCCGGATGGTCGGGTCGTCGGGCCGGAACTTCGCAAGGTACTCCAGGAGTTCCAGCTCCTCCGGGTACTGTTTGCCGAGGTCGTAGAGTTCGATCATCTGGCCGTAGATGTACGGGTTCGCAGCGGCCTCCCCCCGTGCCGTGTCGGCCGCGAAGACCGGTTTGAGGCGTTCCACGAGGGCACGGAAGAGGTCTTTCCGGTTCAGGCTGAAATACAGATATGCAAAATCATACCCCTCGGCGAACAGCATCGGGACACTCTTCCAGGGGAGCACGTGTTCCATCCGCTCGAGAGTTTCGCCGCTTTTTTTCAGGTCCCTGAGAACGTCGGAATCATACACCGCGAGCGCGCGGAACGCGGTACGGAACCCGCTCATCATCCGGACTTCGTTTTCGTCGAGGACGATCGTCGTATCGGCCGCCGAGTGGAACTTGTATCCGTACTGCGGCGTCCGGGAGTACTCCGCGGGTTGGTCGTACAGGTTCGCCCGCAGGACGTCCGGATCGACCCCCATGTCGACCTGCGACGCCTTGAACGGGACGAGCTTCCATGCGAGACCGCAGAATCGAAGGTAGGCATCGATGCCGATCCTGCTGTCCGGCGAACACGTGATCGCAAAATAAATCGGCCGTTTCCATCCGTTGGACTCTATGATGTGTTTCACCATGAAGTCCTGGATGCGGATCGCCTTCGTCCGCCCGTATTGTAACGTATTCTTCATCATGAAGGAAATCGACCCGCCTCGCTTCGCCGATGAATCTCCCCCGGCAAGCGTCCCGAACGCTTCGCGGTTGAACAGTGCCGTGTCGTGGGAGACCTCTCCCGGAAAAGCCCCCGGGGGGACGGGGATCGTGACGGTCTGGGGATCCCACTGGACGAGTCCTTCCATCCCTTCGATGCGCCGGTCGGAGATCGTGATCGGCACGGCCTTCGCCTCAGGATAATACGGCTTGTCCTTCATCTCCTGTATGTACCAGGGAGTGTTGACGAGGCTCAGGTTGACGATGCGCACGTCCCGCCTGACTCCTTCGACGTCCTGCATGAACCAGAGGGGGAACGTGTCGTTGTCGCCGTTGGTGAAGAGTATGGCGTCCCTCTCGCAGGTCTGGAGCATGTTATAGGAATATTCCCACGCAAGCCAGTTCCTCGAGCGGTCGTGGGAGGCGAAGTTCGTCACGGCCATCCTTCCGGGTATGAAGAACACGCCGAGCAGGAGCACCGCAGCCCCCCCGGCCGCCGCCTGCCGGGGAGCCCGGAGCGCCTTCGCGGCAAGGTCGAAGAGGCCCCGCATCCCCAGCGCGATCCAGACGGCAAAGAGAAAATATGCCCCCGCGTAGAAGTAATCCCGCTCGCGCGGCTGCGGCTCCTGCTGGTTCTGGTAAAATGCGATGAGGTATCCCATGATGATGAACAGGAGGAGGAGCGACGTCGCCATCCTCCAATCTCTCTTGAACTGCCAGTAGAGCCCGAACAGCCCCACGAGAAGGGGGATGCCGAAGAGTTGACTCCAGTCGGCCGGTGCGTCCTGATCCCGTGAAGTTCTCCCCGCGAAATTGAAGAGCATGTACCTGTTGAACATGTGCCCCATCTGGTACCGGAGGAAGAAATCGAGGTCGCTTGAATATGCCGTAAACGTCTTCTGCCTGTCCCCTTCGGGTGTCCAGCGCCTCTTGAATATGGGGAACTCGCCGTATTGTTCCCTGTTTAGGTATGTAAGGAGCCCGGAAAAATTCCTGGGATTGTTTTCGTTCATCGGTGGGTGCACGTTCGCCCGCGTGACGATGATCGTGTATGTCGAAAAGCCCATGATGACGAACAGGACGGCGAGGAACGAGATGTGCAGCAGCGTCTTGGAACGCTTCCCCGACGCGTACGCCGCCCAGGCCAGGAGCCCGGTCACGATGGCAAAAATCGCGACGCCGAGGCTGCTGTCGTTCCCCGAGAGCTTGTGGATAAGGCTCGGCAGGAGCTTGACGATCCCGGGATAGGCGATGAACAGGGCCGCTCCCGATATCACGAGCGGGATATAGAATGAGTCTTTCCGGACTATCCTCTTCCAGAACAGCGCCGTGAACGCGAGGCTGACCGCGCCCATCACGAGCGCAAAATTCCTGTCGTAGCCCGAAAACTCGTCGAACGAGGGGATCTGGCGTGATGTCATCCCGCTCCACCACACGAATGCAATGGCAAGTAAGAGCACCGCATGCCCCAGGAAGAGCATCGCGCTTTTCTTGCACACGGCGTCGTCCCGGATCGAGCGGCGGAAAACGACGACCATGACGACGGTGAATATCGTCGGGACGCTCATCAGGTGAACGCCTGCGGAGAGCCCGATAATATAGGCGATGAGGAGGAGATAGCGTCCGCTCCCCGGCTTGTCGTAGTTCTCGTACCAGACGAGCAGAAGCCAGAGCATCGCCGAAAAGAGGAACGTCGCCGCGGCGAAGTAATTCGATTCGACGCCGTTGAACCAGAACGAGTCGCAGAACGAAAGCGACAGTGCCCCGATGGCCGCGGCGCCGAACGTTCCCCATGCTTCTGAAAGGCTTCCCGTCTGCTCCCGTCGTCCGTTCTGTATGAGCCTGACCGCGATGAGATAGAGGAAGAGAACCGCGAATGCGCTTGACACGATCGACACGGCGTTCATCCTGAACCCGGTGTCCCCCGGCATGGGAAGGAGATAAAAAAACCTGCCGACGAGCGAAAACAGCGGGCCGCCCGGGGGATGGGGGACCTGGAGCATGTAGGCTGCGGCGGAGAGTTCCCCGGGGTCCCAGAAGGAGACCGTCGGCTGAGCGGTGATGAAGAACTGAATTGCGGAGATTACGAAGACAACGGCGGCAACTGAACGGTGAAGGAGCTTGTGGGTCATCTCTGCCTCGGGATAATGCCGGATTGTAAATTGTACCATAATGGGCCCCGAAATGCAATGAAGAACGCTCCATCCCTACTTGAAAATACGGGAGGAGTTGCCGTTCTTGATCGGAGGGAAACTGAAGAAGGGAAGAGGATGAGCAACGCAAGTTCTCGGAAAGTTTCGCTTGTCGGCACCGGGCTGGTGGGGTCTTCGTTCGCGTACGCGCTGATGATCCGCGGCGTCGCCACGGAGCTCGTCCTCATCGACGTAAACGCCGAGAAGGCGACGGGGGAGATGATGGACTTCAACCACGGGCTCTCGTTCACACGGCCGATGAAGATTACGGCGGGCACGTACGCCGATTGTGCGGACTCCCAGGTTGTCGTGATCACCGCGGGCGCGTCACAGAAGCCCGGCGAAAGCAGGCTTGACCTCCTCGCCCGCAATGCGGCGATATTCCGTGAGATCGTGCCGCAGGTGGTCCGCCACAATCCCGGCGGCATCATACTCATTGCCACCAATCCCGTCGACATTCTGACCTATGTCTCCGTCGGCGTCTCCGGGCTCCCTCCGGGACGTGTCATCGGCTCCGGCACCATTCTTGATACTTCGAGATTCCGGTTTCTTCTGGGTCAATACTACGGCGTTGACGCGCGGAGCGTGCACGCCTACATCATCGGCGAACACGGCGACAGCGAGATTCCGGTCTGGAGCCAGGCGTCCATCGGTGGGGTGCGGCTCCAGGAGTTCGCCCCCCTGAAAAATAAGGCATATGTCCAGGCCGATATGGACGGGCTGTTCGCGCAGGTGCGCGATGCGGCCTACGAGATCATTCGCCGGAAAGGGTCGACGTATTACGCGATCGGGCTCGGCCTCCTGTCGATTGTCTCCGCGGTCCTGGGGGACTACAGGCGCGTGGTGTCCGTCTCGACGCTGATGACGGGCCAGCACGGCGTGAACGACATGTGCATGAGCCTCCCCTGCGTCGTCGGTGAGCACGGCGTCGAGGAAATACTGACGCTCAACCTTGACCCTGCAGAGGAATCCGGTTTCAGGGCCTCGGCGGCAAAACTGAAATCCACACTGGAGCTGCTTCGCGCTTCCTGATGACACAGGTTCCTCCATGGTGCGGCATCCGGTCGGTTCCGTGAGCGGCGCGACGGGTGAGTGGACCGTCCGTCGTGTGACGCGCCTGGGGTTCCTTGCTTCCATGGGGACCGCCCTCTTTGTCCTCGAATCCCTGATCCCTCTCCCCCTCCCGTTCCTGAAGGTGGGGCTCGCCAACATCTCCACGCTTGTCACGCTGATCGTCGCGGGGCCTGCGGACGCGCTGATCGTCGTCTTCCTCCGCGTCCTGGTCGGATCGCTCGTTACCGGGTCGTTTCTCGGCCCGGCGTTCATACTTGCGATGGCAGCCGGCGTCGTCTCCGCGGCGGTTATGGGGGGGGTCCGTATCGTGGCAGGTCGGGCGTTCGGTGCCGTCGGGGTGAGTCTTGCGGGCTCGACGGCGCATGTTTCGACGCAGATAACGATTGTGGGGCTCCTCTACGTGCGGAGCGCCGCCGTGATTCATCTCCTGCCGCTACTCCTCCTGACCGCGCTTGCAGGCGGGCTCATCGTGGGGATCGTGACATCCCGTCTCCTCGGCGCGTTTGCCGGCTCGGGGGTTCTTTCCTCCGCAGGAGAGACGCTCCCCCGGACTCTGACGGCGTGGGACGTGGCGATGACGATCGTTCTTGCTGCATGCACCGTTGGATCTTTCGTCGCCTTTTCCGATACCGAAGGGTCCATGGTCCTCGTCGATGTGGCCGGGAAGACTGTCGAGAAACTGGATCTGCATGAAAACCGGGACGTGACAATCAGGGGTGAATTCGGAGTGATGCATATCGAGGTGCGCCAGGGAAAAGTCAGGGTATCGGATGCCGACTGTCCGAACAGGATCTGCGTGCGCACCGGATGGAGAAGCAGGGAAGGGGAGGTGATTGTTTGCGTACCGAATAAGACCGTCGTACGAATCGTCGGACAAACCAAAACGGAAGTAGGAGCCATCACAGGATGAAACCGTCTTTTGCTTGCGCCCTCGTCGCTCTTCTTGCCGCAGCCCCCGGCTGCAGTCGCCGTGAAGTCCCGCTCGTCAGGGAGAGTGCGGCGATGGATACGTATGTCTCTATCACTGTCTATGACGAAAATCTTTCCGCCGGGACGATCAACTCGGCGATCGATTCCGCCTTTGCCGATATACGCCGGATTGAGGGGTTCGCATCCGATTACATCGACACAAGTGAGATCGGGAGGGTGAATGGTCTTGCCGGGAGGGACTCGCTTGTGATCTCCTCGGAACTCGCCGCGCTTCTCCGGCTGTCTCTCGCATACAGCGACTCGTCCGGGGGGGCGTTTGACATCACCGTCGGCCCGCTGGAGGTTCTCTGGAACATACTCGCGCCCCACCCGCGGGTCCCGTCCCCGGACAGCATTCGCATTATCCGGGAGCTTGTCGGCCACCGTCTCGTCACACTTCACGGGAACATGCTCTACCTGCCACGGAAGGGGATGCGTCTCGACCTGGGGGCGATCGGCAAGGGATACGCGGTCGATAAAGCCATGGAAATACTGGCCCGGGCGGGGATTCAGAAGGCGATCGTGGACATGGGTGGGAATCTGGCCGTCCGGTGGCCGGGGTCCAACGGCTGGGATTCCACTGTCGCGACGATCTCAGTCCGCCACCCCAGGATTGAGGGATCGTTTCTCGGGACATTTCGGTACGGTGCGGGAGGCGTCTCGACTTCGGGCGATTACGAGAGGTATTTTATCGCGGACGGAAAGAGGTACCATCACATCATGGATCCGGCCACCGGGTGTCCTTCACTCGGCGTGGTGAGCACGACAGTCGTCGCCCCGACCGCGGCCGATGCTGATGCAATCTCGACGACCGTCTTTGTCCTCGGCCGCTCAAAGGGGATGGAATTCATGCAGGGAAAACCGGGTGTCGACGGATTCATCGTCTACGAGTCCGGGGACTCGCTCGCGATCGATTATTCTCCCGGATTTAAGGGAAGGTTTATCCGGGGAAGTGCAGGGGCCTCGTCACAGAGCATTACTGATGACAAGAAAAATTGAAGTCCGCAATCTCACGGTTCGCTACCCCGGTGCTTCCACCGACGCGCTCAGATCCGTCTCACTTGAGGTTGCAACAGGGGAATTCCTCGCCATTATGGGGGGAAACGGCTCGGGGAAGAGCACGCTTGCTCGCTCCCTGAACGGGCTTGTGAGGCCATTGGAAGGTGATGTGATTGTCGACGGCCTTAACACGCGCGATGAGATGTCCTGCCGGTCCATACGGAGGCGGCTCGGCATCGTGTTTCAGAACCCGCACCTGCAGACAACCTCACTCACGGTGGAACGTGAGATCGCTTTCGGCCTCCAGAACACGGGCACGACGGAGGATCGGATAAAGGAGATCGTCGGCGAACAGCTCGCCGCATCGGGGCTTGATCACATGCGGAAGAGACCCCCGAGGACGCTCTCCGGCGGGGAGCAGCAGCGCCTCGCGCTGGCCTCCGTCCTTGCCATGCGGCCGGCCCACCTGATCCTCGACGAGGCGACGTCGCTTCTCTCCCCTTCATCGCGAAGTGATCTTCTCCTGGCTGTCGCCGCGGAGCGGCGCTCGCGGAACATGACTGTCATTCTCATTACGCAGTTTGCTGAGGAGGCGATGTCCGCCGACCGGCTCATCGTACTAAAGTCAGGCGCGGTCCTCCACGACGGGGCCCCGGGTGAAGTATTCGCACGGTGTGCCGCATCCGGCGCCCCGGAGATCCCTGTTCCCCTCGCTCTCCGGATGGGCGTGAAATCGTGAATATCACCGCTGAGCATATCAGGTTTTCATACACTCCGCATCACGAAACCCCGCGGGAGGTCTTCAGGAGTATTACGCTTTCGATCCCCGCGGGCGAGTGCATCGGCATACTCGGCCGTGAGGGGTCCGGGAAGACGACACTTCTCTCAATACTCGGTGGACTCACCAAGCCCTCGGAGGGGAGCTTACGAATCGACGGTGCTGATCCCCATGCCGGCCGTGGGAGAGAGGGGATCCGCCTGAACATGGGATTTACACTACAGTTTCCGGAGGAGCAATTCATCCGTCAAACTGTGACGGATGAATTCAGAGACATGCTCGGGCTCCGGGGTGTTCCACCGGTGGAGATTCTCTCACGCATGGAGAAGTCACTGCACCTCATGGGACTCGATCCCGGAACATTCGCGTCGAGATCGCCATTCTCTCTCAGTCTCGGCGAATCCCGCCGTCTTGCCCTGGCTCTCCTCATAGCAATACGTCCTGCTGTAGCTCTTCTTGATGAGCCGACATCCGGCCTCGACGCTTCGGGTGTTGCGTGCGCTGTGCGTGCGCTTCGCGAAATGAGCCAGCGCGGTGCCACATTGATCATTGCGACGCACGACGTGAATCTTCTCGCTGAGGTCGCCGGGAAGGTGGTAATACTTGACAGCGGAGCGATTGCCGCAGAGGGGAGAGCGGAAGAGATATTAGCTGATGAAGCCCTTCTCGGTGCTCATGGGTACGGGTTGCCGGAGGTCGTTACAGTTGCATCAGCCCTTCGCCGTGAAGGAAGACTGGATGGACGAGTCGTGCTGCGTTTTGAGGATCTCTGTGAGCGCGCCGGAGTTCCTCCCGCGTCTGGGCTTACTTGAATGTGTCATATGCCTGCGTCCCCTGGGCGAGTTTCGCCGGCAGGGGTTCATCTTCCGGAAGGTCCAGGCAGTGAACTGAACCATCCCGGAGTGCATACCGGAATCCGCTTTCCGGGCATGTGGCGAGGCCCTCAGCAGTGAAGCTGAGCCGATGCCCGTGTCTGCTCATCCAGCCCGCCTGTCGGGCGGGGACGCCCACCATCAGCGCATAATCAGGAACCTCTCTGGCTACGACCGCACCGGCCGCGACGAACGCATAGCGTCCGATCGTTATACCGCACACAACGGTCGCGTTGGCGCCGATCGTGCACCCCCTGCGAAGAAGCGTCCGTTCATACAACGCGTGTCGTCGTACCTGCGATCGCGGGTTCGTCACGTTGGTCAATACGCATGAAGGGCCAAGAAAAACATCGTCTTCGATCTCCGTCCCCGTGTAGATCGAGACGTTGTTTTGCACTTTCACGTTCGAGCCGATAATCACGTCGTTCGCGACATTGCAGTTCTGGCCAAAGCTGCAATTCCGCCCGATTTTCGCCCCCTTCTGGATATGACAGAAGTGCCAGATCTTTGTCCCTTCGCCGATTTCGCACGGCTCATCGACAAAAGCCGAGTCATGCTTAAAGTAGTTCATGTCCAATCTCCCTCTCATTTTCCGTGGCTCAGGTCCGCGACCTCGAGAATGCGTGATCGAAACCACAACAGATCGCGAGCGATGGCGACGTTTGTCGGCTAACGCTTCGTTGCATAGACTACCTGTGCCACGGCTCCCGTAATAATTGCGGCCCCGACGACTACCGTGAATGTATCACGGAATGCCGACCAGCCGGTCCGGTCGACCTGTATGATGTCGCCGGGTTGCAGCTTGAGCTCGTTCGACGAGAATTTGGAGATATCCTCCAGGTTCAGGTGGAGTTCGCGCGTGTGGATTTGTCCTCCGGTATCATTCATCCTCAGAAGCTTCACGTCATTCATTGCCCCGTCCGCCGTCGCGCCTCCTGCGAGCGCCATGAGATTTATGAGGTCAATGGTGCTGGAAATTTCGTATCGTCCCGGACGCTGAACAAAGCCTAGAACGCTGACGGTCAGTGTTAATTCGTTGGGCTTGGCAAAGAAGTAGTTTGTCGAGGACGGTGCATTCCCCTGATTGAACTGAGCAAACCCGGGGTCACAGACGAATAGCGATAAGAAGAGGAGAAGTAAGAGATACCGCAACCAGTGCGTTTTCATTTGTAGCGCTCCAGGAATGGAATGATGACGTTCTTGCGAAGAAGAAAATATGGACCCTTTTCCGGAAAGTAAAGGTGATGGGGCTCGCAAGTGAAAGTATTCTGGGATCGACAAATTCCCCCACCTTCTGTGCCAGACACATCCATGGTGTGATTTCACCCGGTTGATCTCAGATTCCCTGCTCCAACCGCTGCGCTGGAACAGTTGGCAGCCCTGCCCTGATGATCGCCGCCGAGGCACCCTTAATGTCATAGTCGGCACGATAGTTCTCGTATTTCCATGCGTCGGTATCGATGACCCCGAAGCTGAGTTGCGGGTTACCATCTCGCGGCTGACCCACACTTCCCACGTTGATAAAGAACTTGACTCCGCGCTTGAGTGCAAATGTCTGCAAATCCTCGGCGAGAATACCCGGGACGTGTGTGTGGCCGACGAAACATACGGAGGTCGAAAAGTGGTGAAATTGGCGCCAGACAGCTTCCACCGAGCTGACGTGCTCCCAGTCAATTGGGGAGTCGGGGGCTGCGTGAACAAAAGTACAATCAAACCCTACATGTCGGAATGGCAGCCAGGCAAGATAGCGGCGGTGTTCTGCCGTGAGAACCTTGATGGTCCATGCATTCGCTATTCTGCCGGCTTCGGGGTGGAAATCAGAATAGGAAAGATCCACCGTGGCTAAATCATGGTTCCCTTTCACCACTTTGGTGCACCGATCGCGCACGAGCGCTACACATTCGTTCGGATTTCCCCCATACCCGACAATATCCCCAAGACAATAGATTTCATCAACTTTCAGTCGGTCGATGAGTCTCAGAGACTCTTCCAACGCCTGGAGATTTGAATGAATATCTGATATTATGGCCAACTTCATGGTCGTAAAGGTATCATTGTTCCGACGCCAAATGTTGCGACAGTCTTGCAAAGAGTCAAGTTCCCTCAGTGATGCATTCAATCCGTGGAATAAGTATATTTGAAATAATTGAGGAAAGGAATTCCGGTCCAGCTCTTCTTTTTTACCGCTTATTTTCACCTCCAGTTCTCATCTGCGTTTATATATGGGTAGAATAGCGCAGGAATTCTCGTCAGCCGCACCATGCAGGTTCTCTTCAGGTCACCATCCGGTGAACGTTAGTTTTTCCTGACGAGGATTTGTCAGTTTGTTCTTTCCGATAAACAATTCCCAAAGATTTTTTCGAGTCCATCCCTGGATCAAGGGAATGGACTGCCTTTCGTTTTGTTTCGAATAACTCTATTCGTCCAGCGGTCTTCTCCCGGAGCGATTCCATAATGGGACGAAGCATTGCCTCAAGGGACAGGGAACATCAAGGTCTTACGGATGTCAAACACCACAGATATGAAACGAACCGGCTCCAACGGCAGCTCCGGCAAACTCCGGAGATATGAGCCTGCATTGAGAGACTATATCACCATGATGCTCCGGGGCAAGTGGATCATCCTGCTTTGCCTGACTGTAGTCCTCGCAGTGACGGTGGTCTACACATTCACCCGGAATCCGATGTATGAATCGAGCGCGATGGTCCTGATCGACATGAAGGGGCCAAACGGTTCGTTGCCGTTCTCCCTCGATATAAACGGAACCGCCACGCTCAACAAGATCACCAACGAACTCGAGATTCTTAAGTCCGGCTCGATGGCCCAGGCAGCAGCTCAGAAACTCCTTGAGAAGAAGACTCTGCCACCCGATAACGCGACTCCTATTTCGATTATTGAGTACCGGGGAGATCACGATTCCTCGAGGACGTGCACGACAGAGCAGCTCATGGATCGCCTCGACAAGGTGATCGACTTTTCGCCGATCCGGGAGTCCGATATCATAAGAATCAGTGCACGGAGTACAAGCCCGCGCGAAGCCGCGCTTCTGGCAAACGTCTATGCTGAGGCGTACGTCGAAAGGAATTTGACCACAAGCAGGACCCGCTCTCGGGCTGTGCGCGAATTTCTCCAGGGCCAGGGAGAAGCAAAAAAGAAAGCTCTTGACACCACCGAGACGACGCTGAAGACCTATATGCGAAGTTCCGGGACTGTGTCCCTTGACGATGAGACCAGGAGGGTCGTCGAGCAGCTTTCGCAGCTCGAAGCCAGTCGTGACGCCATTCGGGTGGATATCAGTTCGCGGGAGAAAACCCTCGCTTCCTACAAGGAGGAACTGGCCCGTCAGGAGCCGGCGGTGGCGCGCTCCATCGGGGAATCGAACGATAGTTACGTCCGCCTCCTTCAGGATGAGCTAGCAAAGCTCGAGGTCCAGCGCGACGTCATAATCGCTCAGAATCCCCAGATGATCGGGCAGAAGCTCTATACGGACAAGCTGGAGGAGACCGACAATCAGATTGTCTCCTTAAAAAAGAAACTGCAGAGCCGAACCTCCGAATTCATGAAGTCCCTCGTTCCCTCCCTGCCCGGCGAAGGGAGCGCCGGGTACCTGGCCCAAACAAAGCAGAAGATCATCGAGCAGCAGATCGAATTGGGAGGGCTCTCGGCGCGGGAGCGGGCCCTGAGCAGCGTAATTTCCGCCTACGAGCATCAGTTCAACCAGATACCTCAAAAAAGCATTGACCTTGCCAGGCTGCAACGTGCCCGAATGAGCACTGAGAAGCTTTACCTCCTGATCGAGGAGAAATACAACGAAGCCGCGATCACGGAGAAGTCGGAGTTCGGTTACGTGGATATTATCGACCCGGCCCTCGTCCCGATCAAGCCGGTCAGCCCAAAGGTCGCACTGAACCTCATCGTCGGGCTCTTGGGAGGATTGGGTATAGGTGTAGTAACCGTGCTAACCCGCGAGCGACTTAGCGTCCGTATACAGACCCCCGAGGATCTGAAGCGATTCGGTTTTAGGTCAATTTCCACCGTTAACAGGATTGCGGGTGAGCGCAATACCTATGGGGGGTCGGCTCTCCAAACCGAGCCTGCCAAACTGCTCGACCCGCACCTGATTTCGTACGTTGGGCCGCTCTCATCCGTGGCGGAATCCTACCGCAATCTCCGAACAAACGTGCAATTTGCAAGACTTGACCGGCCCCTGAGAAGTGTCATGGTAACAAGTGCAAATCCCTCGGAAGGAAAGTCTACCACCGTCGTAAACCTTGCCACGATATTTGCACAGGGCGGCAAAAAGGTCCTGCTCGTGGATGCCGATGTGCACCGACCAATTCTTCATACAATATTCAATAGCCACAGAGTTCCGGGTCTCTCCGATTACATCCTTGGCAACGCAACGTTTGATAAGGTGGTTCAAAAGGGTGTCCAGCCAAACCTGGACCTTATCTGTTCGGGGACGATGCCTTCCAACCCCGCCGAACTCCCGGGATCTCAGAATATGAAAGCACTCATGAAACATGCGACGGAGATCTATGACGTAGTGCTTCTCGATAGCCCGCCGATTCTCTCAACAACCGGCGCATCCGTTCTGGCCGCAGACGTGGATGGTGTAGTCCTGGTCGTCTCCCACAACAAGACCCAATCATCAGATATCGAGTGCGCGATGGAATCTCTGGAGAGCGTTGGCGCAACTGTGCTTGGGGTGCTCCTCAATAACTTCGATGCCCGCAAAGCTTATGGCGGATATGCTCCTACGTCGCGTTACGGATACGGCTATTCGGAATATGTGCAGGACGCCGGGGTGAATACTTGAGTATGACTGGTTTACGGTGTTCGCTTGTTTTTGCGTTAGGCGTGCCCTCCCCCTATCGTGCACTGCTCTTGGTCCATTGAAGGCGTTGGTCTCGTGCGTGAATTTCCCTGGTGTTCTCTGTCACGGGCTTTCAGTATAGGAATGATTAAACTCCATTCACTCGGTAAGTGCGATACGCATGATTCCTTCTCGGAAGTCGGTTTCCCCAGGCTTCATCTCATTCCGCATCTGTTCTTGAGGTCTTCGCTTTCTCATTTTCCATCGGGGTCAATGTGGCTCCAGTAGGCATATTCACGCGCAAAAAAACAACGACAAACCTGCGAGGATGAACCCAATGTTAGACGTGCCGAATGTCAGATCCAACGGCAGAAAGCCCATTCGACATGAAATTACGTTTAGAGAGTATCTTGCCATCTTTCTGCGGGGCAAGTGGACCATACTCGTCGCCCTGGGCCTGGTTACCGCCGTCGCAGCGGTATATACGTTTACTACGAGTCCGGTTTATGAATCGAGTTCTCTCGTCCTGGTCGATATGAAAGGGATGAATGGTTCCTTGCCTTTCTCCCTTGACCTCACTGGCGCCGCTACAATCAATAAACTTGCCAATGAACTTGAAGTTCTGAAATCCCGCTCGATGGCACAGGCAGTGGCACAAAAGCTTCTCGACAAGACGACTCTGACGCCGAATACCAGGAAGCGCATCCCGATCATCGAGTTCGTGGCCGACGATGATTCTTCCATCATCCTCGGGTCAACTGATCAAATAATGGAACGCCTCGACAAGGCTGTCGACTTCACGCCGCTTCGGGAAACAGATATCATAAGAATCAGCGCGCGAAGCACGAACCCGCGCGAGGCAGCCCTTTTGGCAAATGTTTACGCTGAGTCGTACGTCGAGAGAAACATGAACACCAGTCGTTCCCGGTCCCGTGCGGTCCGCGAATTTCTTCAAGCCCAGCGCGAATCCAAGAAACAGACTCTCGATACGACTGAGTCAGCTCTGCAGACCTACATGCACACCTCGGGGACGGTATCGCTTGACGACGAGACAAAGAAAGTAGTGGAGCAGCTCTCCCAGCTCGAGGCTAGCCGCGATGCAATTCGGGTGGATATCAGCTCACGGGAGAAGACGCTTGCTTCATACAAAGAGGAACTGGCACGTCAGGAGCCGGCTGTGGCGCGTTCAATCGGAGAATCGAATGATAGCTACCTCCGCCTCCTTCAGGAGGAGCTTGCAAAGCTGGAGGTCCAACGTGACGTGATAGTGGCCCAGAATCCCGGCATGGCGGGAGAAAAGCTATACTTCGACAAGGTCGGAGAGATTGATAAACAGATAGTTTCTCTCAAAGAGAAGCTACAGAGCCGTACGTCGGAATTCATGAAGTCCCTTGTTCCCTCGTTGCCCGGGGAAGGAAGTGGTGCATTCCTGGCGCAAACAAGGCAGAAGATCATCGAGCAACAGATCGAACTGGAAGGACTCTCGGCCCGGGAGCGGGCGATGAGCAGCGTAATCGCGGACTATGAGAACCAGTTTGGGAGGATCCCCCAGAAGAGCATGGATCTTGCCCGGCTTCAACGTTCTCGGCTTAGCGCAGAAAAGCTCTACCTTCTGATTGAGGAAAAATATAACGAAGCAGCGATCACGGAGAAGTCGGAATTCGGGTATGTCGATATCATCGACCCGGCCCTCGTACCTATTAAACCGGTCAGTCCTAAAGTTGCCTTTGATCTTGTCCTGGGAATCTTAGCAGGTTTGGGCTTGGGTGTGGCCATTGTGCTAATCCGAGAGCGTCTTGAACTCAGAATAAGGACACCCGAAGACCTGAAGCGACTTGGATTTCACACAGTTTCTACGATCAGCCGGATGGTGGGAGACAAAAGAATACTCCGAAATGCGAGGACCAGACCTGCTCTCCGTAAGACGTTCGATCCACATCTGATTGCGTTCCACAGTCCCCTCTCTTCGCTCGCGGAATCCTACCGGAATCTGAGGACAAATGTCCAGTTCTCAGATCCTGATCGGGCGCCGAAAAGCGTAATGGTGACAAGTGCCAATCCGTCGGAGGGAAAATCTACCACCGTCGCTAATCTGGCCATTGCATTTGCCCAATCTGAAAAGAGGGTGCTCCTTGTGGACGCAGACTTGCGACGGCCAAGCCTTCATACGTTTTTTAACATTTCAAAAAGCCCCGGACTCACAGACTATCTACTTCATGATTCGATAGTTGATGAAGTGATCCAGAAAAATATTTTTCGCGGCCTTGACATCATTTGTTCAGGTACTACCGCTCCCAATCCCGCTGAAATACCAGGTTCACTGGATATGAAGACCTTCATAAAGATGGTTACGGAACTCTATGATGTAGTGCTCTTCGACAGTGCACCAATTTTGTTTGCGACAGATGCATCCGTGCTAGCAAAAGCGGTAGAGGGCACGATCTTGGTAGTCTCCGCCGGTGATACTCGAAATCCGGAGATCGAACGTGCTCTGGAATCCCTCGGGAGCGTTGGAGGATGCGTACGAGGAGTAGTCCTAAACAATTTCGATGCCCGCAAGGCATACGGAGGCTACAACCGAGTGTCGGGTGGCAGTTATGGATACGGCCACTATGGCATCCAGGAATCGCACGAAATTGCAAGGTGAAAACGGAAGCCAAGCAAACTTTGAGACCGCGAACCACGTATGAACTCGATGGTAATAAGTATTAGTACGCGTTATGTGCCAATATCTACGGAGATGAAACGTTTTCGCCAGTTACCGGCGGGGACCAAAATCACTACTCGTCAAGGGAAATCCTCTTTTTCGAAATCGGCCAGTGGAAACTGCTTATTGGGCCCGTTCGGATTATACAAGGATCTTCTCTTTGCACATTATATCATCCTCCATCTAGAATTCAATCAGTTCCGCTGAAAGTCGATGTTCTTTCGTACAGGCTACTTGTTTGCCAAACCTTTCGAGTCTAAAACGATAAAAAGGGTAGTGAAGAAGTATGGCTTGGTCCTAGACATATGAAACAGGATCAAGCAGAAACCCCAAGTCAACATTCCATTGATGACAGTAAAGCTCCTAAGCGCGTTGAAATAGTCTTAAAAACGGTATCCAAAGAAGTGTCAAATGTGCTAGGGTCATATCTTAAGACTGCTTGGTCTTGGTTGCCGACGCCGGCGCAAAAAGCTGTTGCCGGAGTCGAGCGACGTATTGCGAGCATCCCGTCCATCTACTTTGATCCTGCTATTCACGTAAATAGGCTAGAGCGTGGGACAATTGTGATCTCGCTTGACTTCGAAATGGCTTGGGGTTGGCAGCATCGGGTCGCGCCAGCAATTGACTTTGTCAGCAGGGGCCTCTGGGAGCGCGCCCAGGTGCCGCGCATTCTTAAATCGTTGGATTGTTACCGTATCCCGACGACATGGTTTACGGTTGGTCATCTATTCCTTGATCACTGCGACCGCGGAAGAGATGGTCGTGCACACACATTAATTGCGCGACTTCCGCCAGGGTCTTATGATAGCTACAGATATCAAGCTGGGGATTGGTTTCAAAACGACCCATGTACTGATTTCCGCCGTGGCCCTGCTTGGTATGCGCCAGATTTAGTGGAAATGATTCTTCGTTCTTCGGTTTCACACGAGTTGGCTTGTCATACATTTTCACACATTTACCTAGGGGCGCCATGCACGGTCAATGTCGCCGACTGTGAATTGAATGCTTCAATTGACGCTATGGCAGGCTTAGGCGTGAAGTCAGATAGCTTCTCCTTTCCGCGCGGCTCAGAGGGCAATTTTGATTCCATCGTGAGATCAGGATTCAGGATAGTTCGTGCATTCACTGGCCAGCGAGCGATCCTCTCGTTACCAGTTCTACGAGATGACGGGTTATGGGCGGTTCACTGCGGTACCACCATTGACCGCGGTGCCCGCTGGTCACATGAGGAACGGTGTTCGCGCCTGAAGTCGTTTGTCGATGCAGCAGCTCAACAACAATTGGCATTTCATATGTTTTTGCATCCTTCCTTGTCCACCGATGATATGGACAGGATCTTCGTGCCGTTTCTGGCATATTGTGCGCATCAGCGAGATCGTGGACTTATAGACGTAGTTACAGTGAGGGATTTGGTGAGGAACACGCGGAACCGAGGAGGATTTCATTGTGCCGGGAAGCCGATCGACGGATCGCATACCAAGTCAATAATTGACTATTCGGCTGAATAGAAGTTTAACGGGGTTGTCATATTTGCAAGTAGTGGAGCGCGAACATGCACAGGCGGGCAAGATCCTCGTGTTAGAGACAATGATCTCGAACGAATTGACCAGAGGATCGAGATTGAGGTTGAATCCGCAACGGCTCCGGATCATGCAAAGATTGGGCACAAAATCATGTTGTTTCCAGTACCCATGCCAATTTGTGGACATGATGTCATCCTCATCATCAAACGTCGTAACAACCCAGCAACGCGGGACTTCTTATAGTGATTCGATCGAGTTTTGCCCGCACCGGCTCATTGTCCTCGCAAGATTTCCGAAGGTCACCGCATAGTTGATGTTGATGCACAAAGCCTTACGTGCGTTGAATACTCAAGGGTCACTTGAAGTATGAGCTGCACAATCACCGTATGAACTATCTCACTACATTTGCTGTCGATCTCTCCCTCGGTCCTTTGCAGTCGATCGTGGGTGAGAGCGATAAACCCATACAAATAGGACCAGATCAGCTCCCAGCATTGGTGGCGTACGTACTCGCGGCCGCACTGGTGGTCATTCAGCTAAATCGGACATTTGGACCTGATCATCCGGTGGTAGGTTTTTTACTTGGGTTTTGGATCGTCTCTCAAGGGATACTTAACTGCGATCCCTTCGTAATCTCTCTATGGAAGGACGCTGGATTTGAAATTCAGTTCAATCGACTAATCTTTCTTCTTTTCGGAGGTATGTTGGTGTTTAGTGCGACCTGGATGAAGCCCGATGGAAGAGGAGACAGAACTCTGTTATATGAATACGCTTTCAATATTGCCCTTATTGCATTCCTGGGAGTGCTTCTTTGGCATTTGGCCTCGTCGATATTTTCGGTAAGAGAAATACTAGTATTGTTTTCTGGGTGGCTGACTTATCTGTGTTTCTATCAAATCACCAAAAAATCTGGTGATCAAGGATTGGCGAGAGTAATTCTTGCTGCCGTGCTCTTAGTGGGTTTGGCGTCTAGTCTTGTGGGCATCATTCAATTTCTCATCAACCCTGAGTTTCTAAAAGTCGGCTCAATTCGTGAGGCATTTTCTGGCAGGCCACGCAGCAATGGGGTCTTCCGTAGTGAGTACTCTCAAAGCTATTTTCTCATCCCTAGTCTTATTGTAGCTCTTACCGCAGTAAGAGCTCGAATTGTCCGCAGTGTGATTGTCATTCTCATTCTCTCCGGCATTTTCATAACATTTCACAGGATGAGCTGGATTGCAACCATCATGACCTTATTTATCCTAAGTGTCTTCAAGGCACCATCTCGGATAAGGACCATCTCTGCGTGGGCCCTTTCATTGGGGGCCATCGTGCTTCTATTGGCCTTGTTTGGTGGTGAGCGACTCTACCAATCGAGCGACTTGGTATACCAGCGATTAACATCGAATACAATGAGCGGGAGGTTGGACATTTTCGAAGTGGCATTGAATCGAATCCAAACTTCTTGGCTGGTAGGGATCGGTTCCGTAAAATCAAATCTGTACTTCCTAGATATGACGCAGGGAGGGGCAAAGGACTTTGCTGCAGGCGAGATCGGAGGTATTCACAATCTGTACCTAAATATGGCCTATTTGTACGGCATTCCGATAACTCTCATCTACATTAGCTTTTTGCTCTCTATGGCCTTTTTTTTCTGGCGAAGAGCAGCCAGTCAGTATCTCTCCTATATTGCCGCGCTCGTAGTTACCGTGTTCCTAAGTGCAAACCTTACCAATTGGTTTTATCCCTATGCCGACGTAAGTCTTCTCATGGCAATTCTCGCTGGTCTTGCTGCAAGTAAATGGGCGCGTGGCCTGACATTTGACGATCACTTCAGCTTTTTTGCTCCACAAGAATGAATACAATCATTAGAACCAAGAATGCATCTGTTGCATGAATAAGACGTGAATAGACGGAAAATCCTCTCGTGAATGTCGGCCTAGCTAGAAATTGGCTCAACGGAGTACTCTCACTTTTCAAAAAGAGTGTATTTAATTCAGAGAGCCGTGGCTTTCAATCGATGATTCTCTTTGCAGCCTGGATTGGGGCGATGGGCCTAAACTTTTTAGGAAGCATCTTAACGACAAGACTCCTCGGGCCTGACCTATATGGTGACTTAAAATTTATCCAGACGATATGGATGCTGTTGTCCATTCTTTCCACGATAGGGCTGATTCAATCTGGCAGCCGGGTCCTGCTGCTTGAAAGAGACCCAGCTTTATCAAAAGAAGCAGTAGGAGCTGTGCTGACGCTAGCATTAATAATGGGGATACTTGTCGGTACAGTGACTGCAGTCATAGCATACCCCGCGGATTATCTTTTCCACGCCCGGGTTGCTCCTCTCATGCTGGGCTTGGCTCCTTTGGCCATAGGGTTCACCCTAAGGGATGCTCTAATATTGATTCTACAGAGTACTAATCAGATAAATGTAATGGCGGCCCTCGAATTCTTCCCTTCCCTCTTATACGTTCTTGCTTTATATAGTATCTCCCGAACGACAGTAATTAGCACAGGGATTGCGCTTGCCACACAACAGGTGACTCTTCTTGTGGCGGCACTGGTTGTCATTGTTCTGGTTCGACCTCGCTTTGGATCATTTCAACACTACTTGCGACTAATCAGGAAAGAAAACGCAACGTACGGATTCCCGATTTATAAAGGCATGATAGCTTCTACAGCCACGTCCTACGTTAATCGGCTCTCAATTTCATACTGGGTGGATAACGCCGGGATTGGTTTCTTCTCCTTAGCTTCTACAATCACCGAGCCGTTTAGACTTGTCCCCAATGCGGCCGGCATTACTTCATTTAGATCCTTTGCGGACCAGCGACATATTTCAAAGAAAATCCTTTGGCCAACGATCATTTCCTCCTCTGTCGCTTTGCTTGCGACGTGGTTGTTCATTAGTCCAGTCTTATCATGGTTCTATCCAAAGGGATTTTCCTCCGTTGGACCAATGGTAAAGCTGCTAGCCGTGGGTGCAGTCGCACAAGGGTTCGGCGATCTACTTAATAGATTCTTAGGAGCCCACGGTCAAGGAGTAAAACTCAAAAATGTGGCGTATCTCGTTGGAGGCGTTAATATTCTAGGATTGCTGTTCTTAACTCCTTTTTTGAAAGTAAATGGGGTTGTGATAACGGCAATCTTGGCAGGCTTATCCAATATGATATTTATGTTTATGACCTACAAAAGGTTATTCGGTAAATCAGATGACATTCAGTAAGTTCTGGCTCGAGTAGATTAAGAATGCCAGCATGCGGATAAGACATCTTATTAAGAAAACCATCAATGGATTGTTAGTTCCCTTCGGGTACGAGGTCGTGCGTTCGCAAAATCTCGTTACTTTGAACGCTGCATTCCAACGGCAGTCAAAAAGGGACATTCCCATTCACACAATAATTGATGTGGGGGCGTCAAATGGTCAATGGACAGATTCTGCTAAGCCCTTTTTTCCTAACGCCTTCTGTTACCTGATTGAGGCTAACCCATATCACCTTGGTTCGCTGGAAGCATATAAAAAACGGCACAATAAGATGGATTTTGTCTTGGCAGCTGCGGGACATGAGGTGGGTGAGACCTCATTCGATGGGAAAACTCCCGAGGGAGGATCCGCCTACCAGGGGCGCCATCGGGAAGGCGATCTTCGTGTTCCAATGACAACTCTCGATTATGAGGTTGCTACCAAACATCTTCAACCTCCGTTCTTACTTAAACTAGACACCCACGGTTTCGAAGTGTCTATCTTAAGTGGAGCGTCTGAAATGTTAAAGGACACAAATGTGATTGTCGTGGAGGTGTATAATTTCCAGCTACGAGATGGCAGTCTGAAATTCAGCGAGATGATAGACTTCTTAGATGAGAGGGGTTTCCATCCTGTGGATCTTTGTGATCCCTCTTTCCGACCTAGCGATCATGCTTTTTGGCAGATGGATCTTTTTTTTATCCGATCAGACCGCAAGGAGTTCTTATGCAATACCTATACGTCAACAACCATTTCTAAGTAAATGATCTCTCCAGGCAGTCTATGTCGGCACCAATTCCACAGCGCTATTGAGCAAAGAACGAAGTGTCTCTTATGGATGATCAAAAAGTATTTCCACGAGTGCTGATCATAGGTCAATCATTTGACAGCTCCACCGGCGGGGGGATTACTATGTCCAACCTGTTCAAGGGTTGGCCAATGGACCGACTGGCGGTCGTGAGTGACATTAAGTACTTCCCCAATGCGGATATTTGCAATCAGTACTATCGGTTGGGAGCCGCAGAATACAAATACGTTTGGCCATTGTCGCTTTTCGTTAAGCACAGGCGGATATCGGGGGAAGTAAATTGGCAAGTGGACGCAATCGAGCCGGCCCTGTTCTCCGAGATCCATCGTAGGTGGCAAAATGACACTGGACATGTGAGACGGGAGACGAACTTGTGGAATATTTTGTACAAATTCGATGATTTGATCGGTGGCGAGCAAATCATTAGGCATTTGAAGCTCTCGCCAGCTTTAAGCAAATGGACGAATGGTTTTTGCCCAGATCTGATCTATACGCAGGCGGGATGTTTGCATGAAATGTCACTGGTGAGACAATTTGCGAGTGCATTTAATGTCCCATATGTAATACATATGATGGACGATTGGCCGCCAACCCTCTACGGGGACAAAGTCTTGGCTCCATACTTAAGGCGTCGACTAAATCGTGAATTCAAGGATTTGTTAAGCCATAGTTCTGGTTTCATGGGCATTGGCCAGAAAATGTGTGAGGCATATAAAGAGCGATATGAACGTGATTGTATTCCCTTTCATAATCCGCTGCAATTAGAATCTTGGGTTAAATCTACAAAAGTGGATTGGCAAGCGGGCACCCCCTTTCGGATGATGTATCGTGGACGGATCGGTACATCCATACACACAAGTTTGCTGGAAATGTCCAATGCAGTGCTCCAATTGTACAAAGATGGGATGGCGATTCAATTTGATATTATTGTGACCCCGTCGTGCGATGAGCCCACCAAGCGACTTCTGGAGCGTCCGGGGTGTGTCAGCGTCCTACCCGCCGTTCCATACAATGATGTTCCAGCTTCCCTTGCCAGTGTCGATTTGCTTGTCTTATCCTACGACTTCGATCCGGACTCGATCAAGTTCATCCGGTATTCCATACCTACGAAGGCATCAGAGTATATGGTATCGGGAGTTCCAATTTTAGTCTATGGGGCAAATGAACTTGCCGTTGTTGAATATGCCAAGAGAGAACACTGGGGTTATGTCGTTTCAGAATCAAACGGAGACCTATTGAAGCTGGCAATAAATCGATTGGCAAACGATCCTGCTCTGCGAGAAAGGCTGGGTCGCCGTGCTCACGAAGTGGCTCTTCGTAATCACGATGCGCTTCAAGTACGCGAGGCATTTCGTAAAGCACTAGTAGATGCAACTTGCTCAAAGTCAAGAACGTCGGAGAATGCAAATGGCCAGAGGTAGTCGACTTCTCAAGGAGTGGGTAAAAGTCTCGCTCCGCCGCTTGCCTTTGAGTGATAGGTGCTTTACTAGGATAATGTACCTTCTGAGGCAACGGCGTATCCTGCATTTAACCCCCCCCCGAACATTCGGCGAAAAACTGCAATGGCTGAAGCTCTATAGTTCTACTGAACAATATTCTGCGCTAGCGGACAAGTATGCGGTGAGGGAATATGTGGCAAAACGAATTGGTAAGGAATACCTAAATGAACTGTATGGCGTCTATGACAGAGTGGCTGACATTGACTTTGGTGTCTTTCCAAAGGCATTCGTATTGAAACCAACGCATGGTTCTGGATGGATTATCATCTGTCATGACAAGTCCACATTGGATATTGACGTTACAAGAAGAAGGCTTAGTCATTGGTTAACGCTAAATTATTACGACGCGGAACGCGAGTCAATCTATAAGGATATCCATCCCAAAATTGTCTGCGAGCGTTTGCTAGAAGACAATACACAGAATGGGTTGACTGACTATAAGTTTTTCTGTTTTGAGGGTCGTGCGAAGTTCATTCAGATCAACTATAATCGACGCGTTCAGGAATCCATCAAATATTGTGACCTAGACTGGCAACTCCTTCCATTCCATCTTGCGCGATATCCAACTGACGACTCTAATCCCGATAAGCCCAACGATTCGGACAAGATGAGAGAAGTTGTTGAGACGCTCGCTAAAGGGGTCCCATTCGTTAGGGTTGACATGTTTAACTCAAATGGAAAGATTATTTTTGGTGAAATGACTTTTTGCCCAGGGGGTGGGTTTGAAAGAATTGTCCCCTTCGGCTGGGATTTCACGCTCGGCAATTATCTAAAATTGCCGTCTCCTCACTTGGGGAATAAAGCGAAAAGTCCCAAACATAGAGCCAAATAGGCGAATCATGTACATAATTGTTACTAACATTGGGACGCGATATCCTGTAGGGTTTGCTTCTACATCACGAGTTAATCTATACGCGCGAGGCATCGTCGAAGCTGGTGGGCAGGTGCTAGTGTTATGCCCGGGACCAAGCGAATATCCGAACATGGGCATCTTAAACCGCGAGGTGAAAGGGGTTCGGAACGGAGTTGCCTTTGAGTACACTTGTGGCACGACAACTAGGGGCAAAACGATGTTTCAGCAAAAGCTGTTGGTACTAAAAGGGCTACTAGTGTCTGCTCAAAGAATCTGGAATGTACATAAGACAGCTGGTGTAAACGGGATTCTATTATTTTCAGATAGAATGTTGACGACGGTGCTCTACTGGCTTCTGGCTAGAGCATGCCAGACAAAGTATGTCAGTGAGCAAAACGAGCAACCCTTTTACCAGGCGGAACATTCCTTTTTCTGGAAGGTGGTGAGTTTCGGTTACACACACTTTCTCTTCCCTCTATTTGACGGTGCGATCGTAATTTCCGAATTCCTAATGAAATATATGCGGAAACGGATGCGACGTGGTGCTGGGTTGCTAAAAGTGCCTATTTTGATTGATGTAGAAGAATTTACTCCAGTGGAATCAGAAGGTCCACTCGCAGGTGAGTACATAGCGTACTGTGGTTCTTGGATTGAAGACCAAGATGGTATGCATACTTTAATGAAAGCCTTTGCGGCAATCCATAATGACTTTCCGTACGTGAAGCTCGTGTTGATCGGTGATTCAACCAGAATTAGCTCGATTCCTAAGTATCGATTGTACGCAGAACGACTAGCGATTTCTGATCAAGTAGTCTTTACCGGGTTCTTGAATCGAAGCGATTTAATAATGTACTTGAGTCACGCAACCATGTTGGTCCTCGCTAAGTCTCGTAACCGACAATCTGAAGCTGCATTCCCTACGAAGCTTGGCGAATACTTGGCGACGGGACAACCTGTATTGGTGACAAAAACGATTCAGATTGCTGCCTACCTAACGGATGAAGTCGATATATATTTTGCCCTCCCCGAAGACATAGAATCAATAGCCAATCGGATGCGGTATATTCTCACGCACAAAAAGGAAGCTTGCGAAGTAGGTCGTCGGGGTCGCGAGACAGCAATTCGTTATTTTGACTACAAGGAGAATGGCAAAATAATCAAGGAGTTTATTGATCACATTACGGTATAAATTGGAAAGCCCTGGTAATCGAGATCAGGGGAGTGCGTACTCAACGGAAGATCAGAATCGCGCGGTATCGCAAATTGCTCACTCCTGTCCAATTCAGTTGAAGTATTCTTCGAAACGCGACATTACGATTCCAAGCTGCACAAGCATTCCGGTAATAACTTATCTCTATTGTATCAAAATGCGGGAACTAATGAATATCAAAATGGGCTACATTTGTCACCGAGAAAGCGCATGATATATATGGCCGATTCTAAGTAGGAAAGCCGTATGGTTGCCCAAATGCTTATTTGATTTTCGTCGAACAGAATGCGCCATTGGGTGTAGTTGTGGTTCATGTAAGAAACGTTCGCCGGCGCCTGGGCGATTCTCCTATTTTAGCCATGACAAGATTGATGGACACCTATGGATTGGCCGCCTGCTTGCGACAATGAGATAAGCAGCTCTTGTAGATCTGCACGTAGAGTAGCAGTAGAATGGTTGCACGCCAAGATTGTGGAGATTGCCCTACTCATATGAATTCGCGTCCTGCAATGAGTAGCTTGAGGGGTCAGAACTGGGTAGCTTAACAACAACTTTCTGCCAACAAATATTAATTTGATCCAGCACATAACTGCTTGATGTCGACTAATCGCTCTAGCTCAAAACCAATGGGAGTACATTGTGAATCGGAAAGTAGGCCGGACACTTTAAGTCAGCGGTGTCACTTGCCTAAACGATTGGTCAATTCATCGGCCCGGAAATTCGGGCGATAATTGAGTAGGCAAATGTCAACCAGTTGAGCAGAATGCTATGTGTTTGGGTGGTGTCAAAAACGTCTGAGCATATTCAACAGGTAATTTCATTGAAAATACTTATTGTGAATTACCGTTATTTCGTATCTGGAGGCCCTGAGCGGTATCTATTTAACTTAAAGAAACTACTTGAGGATGCAGGACATTGTGTAATTCCATTTTCCGTGGCCTACGATGCAAACACTAAAAGCGAATATGACACTTACTTTGCGTCACCACTCTCGAATGGGAAGGAAGTGTATTTTAAACAGCATTCTTGGAGCCTGAGGGTTCTGGGGAGAACTCTCACCCGGTCCTTTTATTCAAGAGAAGTCTACGACAAACTTTGTGCACTCATTTCGGATACCACGCCGGACTACGCGATTGTCTTGCATTACCTTCGCAAGTTGTCCCCAGCAGTTCTGAAGGCGTTGCATGATAAAAGGATTCCCTTTGTTGTTCGTCTTTCTGATTTCGCGATGATCTGTGCAAATGCTCATTTGTACAGAAAAGGGAAGCCCTGCGAATTGTGTGTTCAAGGAAGCCGCCACCACAGTCTAAGATATAAATGCGTCCAAAGCTCACTTGCTGCTTCAGCGGTTGAGTACCTTGCCACCTCTTACCACCACATGCGAGGTTTTTTTGACTTGATTCCTTACTTCGTTATTCCGAGCAGATTTGCACTTTCTAGAATGGTTGCGGCCGGATGGCCGGAAAGCAAACTAGTACAAATTCCTACATTTGTAAATGTAACGGTAAATGATGAACCGAAAAACGGTCTCCGCGTTATTTACTTCGGTCGGATTGAATCATCAAAGGGCGTGCATATCTTGCTCGCAGCGATCAATGAGATTAAGACAATACGTACGGATCTTACATTTGATACCGTCCTAGTTGGGAATGGCGACAACGCGTATCGTCGTGAACTTGCGAATTACGTAGACGAACACCACCTATCCCGCGTAGAGTTGCGGAATCAGCTACCGGCGGAAAGGCTGTACCCGTTGGTGCAGAGTTCGAGTTTTTCAGTCTGTCCGTCGCTTTTGTACGATAACATGCCGAACTCTGTGCTTGAAAGTCTTGCCTTGGGTACTCCGGTAGTCGCAAGCAATCATGGCAGCTTGTCGGAAGTCGTAATGAACGGAAAAACCGGCGTGCTTTTTGCGCCGGGAAACATAAGCGAGTTGGCGAGTGCAATCGTGTTTCTTTTGGATCGACCAGAGCTGTGCCGGCGGTTGGGTCAGCAAGCAATTCAATTTGTTATGGAACATCATTCAGGAAAACGACACCTCGATGCATTACTTGGATTGCTGCACAGTCAAAAAAGCCTCGCACCCGTTTCCTCCAAGGAATAATAGGGCAGGCTCACCATTGTGGAGGTGAAGCGCAGGAATTGTCGATGGGATTGAGTTGTCGGAATCGTAAGGCAGACGGTATGAGACTAGAAACTCGCCCAAATAGCATTGGTGATTCGTTATCTTAACAGGACGCAAGAGCGTGTAGCTACATACGTGTTTGCTTGCATGCGGTAATAGTATACGCCGCTCGATAGCTTGTCAGCTTCAAGCGAAGTTAAGTAGAATCCGCCATCCAATTCTTCATTAACTAAAGTCTTAACAAATCGACCGATTACATCATATAGAGTAATCGTTATCCACGACTTTTTCGAGACTTCATACCGAATTGAAGTGGTAGGGTTAAAGGGGTTGGGATAATTTTGGTCTAACCGGAAATCCGGGTTAAGCAAGTTACTTCCTCCGACCGACGTGTAGAGCATCTCATATGCCCCAAGATCGGGAGATTTGCCAACCGGATTGCCAACGACGTCTCGTGTATATCCAAGATTCATTCCAGCGTTGAGAGCGGGGGAACCGGATTTCAAGTGAAAGTCGTGTGTAGCTGGCGAAACGAAAAGTGGATTCGCATTGATGGAATTGAAGTCTAAATGTGAGGTCGCTTTGTAGGTTGTCCAAGAAGAAGGTGAATAACGCCACCGCACAAGATTTCCTCCCGCGGTGTGATATACGCAATTGAAATTGGAAATAACGCCAGAGGTAGCCCCTCCCTGGATATCGATTTCCCACCTCCCGTTTTGTGACATGATGTTATTAATGATACTTATGTTTGAAGACGAATCCTCTACTGTGAGGCCGCTTCCGCTGTTGTTGTAGAGGGTATTGTTGTTTGCTGATCCCGAAGTTGAATGGGTAAACGTAATTCCCTGGTGCCCGTTGTTGTAAGACATGTTGTAATACAAGGAGTTTCCAAGTCCACTATTGAGATAGAACCCAGCTCCTCCATTGTCGTGAGACTTGTTATAACGGATAATACAGTTTCTCGTGTTGTTGTCCATCTGAATTCCCGTCCCTTCGTAATCGGCACCGGGGACTGCGTACGTAGCGTACACTTCATTATACTCAAAAGTGTTGCCAGTTGGGCAGGCAATCGTATCTGGACCCCAGGAGGAGATGCCGTGGAATCCAAGAGGTAGATTCCAAGAGTTATTATGAGACAGAATGTGGCTCACAGTTGAACCATACACATGATATAGTAGCTCAATTCCATGTGCGCGATTCTGGTATACCGTATCTCTGTCAAAAGTGCACGCGGCTAACGATGTTGCATCTTCCGGACCGTCAATTTCAATACCCGAATGCCCAGCGTTGAACACGGTGCAATTCTTTATGATGACATTGCTGGCCGTTGTAGATTCTAACACACGGATACCTTGATACGCAGTGTTACATACGGTCAAACCATCAACTGTAACATAAGACAGGTCGCGTAAGTAAATTCCAATTCCAGTTAGGCTATTAACAGAATAAGACACCTGCATTTTATGTGTGTCAGGATTGGCACCATCGGTCGCCCAGACATAGCAAATTTTGTTCGAGTCATCCACCGAGAAACAACCCGCAGTGGCACCAGAAAAAGTAGTGGTGACATTGGTATTCCACTCGAGATACGCGAGGAGGGAATCATCTTGCACAACAACCCTAGGGGCATTTGCAAATGTGGCCTGATAGATGTGACCCGTTGTGAGGGTCCATCCTATCGCGACTATCGAGCCATTGAGAATTGGCTTTTCTCCTGTTCCGTAACTGCCAATTCTGATTGGATTCCCCGCAGAACCGCTCGAGGTGACCTGCAGATTCTCTCTCCACGTCTGTCCAGAACGCAATAGGATGTTATCACCCGGGAGAAATCTGCTGCGATTCACTTTTCCAATTGTCTTCCACGCAAGTGATTGTGACACACCCGGGTTGGCATCAGAACCATTTACTGCGTCAACATAATATGAGGTTTGCGCAAAGTCGACTAGAGGGATAAACACAAGAAGCATGAGGACAGAGATCCTTAAGGACCAGACCAACACGGCACCTCTTAAAGCAAATATGTCAACTCCGAACAGGAGCATGTCTATGAAGATCCGTATTATCCGCCGTAGCTGCCCCAAGGTTGTCACGTGCTTGATCGCAAATGAACTACCATATATTGTTTTTTGCGAATAACCACTCGTGCATGGCAATTATAGACAATATAACTATAATATCAAGTCCCAATGATCCTTCTATTCGAGTTCTCGCGAAATTGGACGAAGATACCCTAACGGAACCTTCTTAGACCAAGAGAAGCACTTGGCCGGTTTGACTTAGGACACAAAGCAAGAGCTATGCCAGGAAATTCAATCATTAGAGACCCGTAAAGGATTAGCCTCGGTGATGATGCGCGATCAGGGGAAACAAATCTGGCTTGAAATTGGGCTATTTGAGAGAGAAGACACGAGGGCTCCTATAGAACCCATTGCAGGGAGAGGAAAATAGGGTTATCGATTAACTCCCAAAAGTAACACAATACTGAATCTACTCCGCAGTTACGGAGAATCGGGTCTCACGGTAATCTGTGTTTCGAATCTCGTGTTTGCCTAATACGAGTCATCCATTGGGTCTGTCCGAAAGAGATCTAAATTTTGAAGCTTCGAGTGTGGCCTTCGTTACGCGCAGTCTCGCTGAATTGTAATATGCTTTAATTAAATCGAGGATGAACATATTGCATATCCGAAGCCTTGCTTCGCCTTTCTGCTTGGCGTGTCACATGTGTTTACAAACCATTGTAATAGGGTAGAAAACGTCTGACCTCAGCAAGAAAGTACTCCTAAACGCCCTTTTAGCTCAACGAGATTTCCCCGGTTGGAGCTTGCTCTTATGTTCTCTCCTCATCGCCGCTTCCGACCGATCTTTACGGGTTCATCCTCGGATCCCAATACTGGACTCGCGTTCGTTTACGGCTAATTTATTGCATCCGTCCAGTGATGCGCCAGTGGAATCGACGCTCTGATGGGGATGCATCACCTTCAGACAGCACCAAAATTAAGGCGTCATTATGACAGCAATCCTTAAATTGAAAAGAACCACGCCGAGGTATTGAGATAACGGGGATTTGAGCAGATTTATTTCCAATTGACATAAGATATTTACATAATCATCGAATAGGAATAAAACGTAGATAAAAGGGCGCTCGGACATGGATCTAACGATAATCTCAACCTATCGATGCAATTCGAAATGCTCGATGTGCAACATCTGGCAAAATCCTACCATCCCTGCGCAGGAAATCAGCCTGTCCACACTAGACAAGTTACCGGTCGGGTTCGACAATGTAAATATTACAGGTGGAGAACCCACACTCCGAAATGATCTATTGGGGATGTGTGAAGTCCTGCATCCAAAAGCCAAGAAGCTCGAAATAAGCACGAATGGTCTGCGTACAGATAAACTGGACGCGGTAGTCCGACGATTTCCAGACATCAAGATCAGGATCAGCCTTGAGGGATTTCAGCAAACAAACGACAGAATACGCGGCGAGCCGACAGGTTTCAAGACTAAGACTCGAGCTATGGCTCGATTAAAAGAACGAGGGGGATTCGATCTGGGATTTGCCACGGTGATTCAGGATGACAACGTTGAAGAAATTCTCGATCTGCACCGCCTGGCGAAGCAAGAAAGAATAGAATTGGCGACCTCCGTTCTTCACAACGCATTTCAATTTCACAAAGGAGATAATTGGCCCAATGATCGGCTTAGAGTGGCAAAGCATATCGAGGCTCTTATCGTTGAGATGCTCAGGACTAACTCAGTGAAGAGCTGGTTTCGAGCATACCTCAATCTTGGCCTTATCCGTAAAACCCTTGGCCAGAAACGGCTTCTTCGTTGTACAGCCGGCACGGATTTCATTTTTGTGGACCCATGGTCTGATGTATACGCGTGTAACGTTCGCCCCGATCTCAAAATCGGGAATCTAGAGGAAGAGTCCTGGGAACATATTGTAAGTGGGGACCAAGCAAGACGTTTGAGAGAAGAAGTAGCCGCCTGCAAGCAGAATTGCTGGATGGTAACAACCGCGCGAGCTGCCATGAGAAATCCGCATGTTTCCTCGCTCCCCAAATGGCAACCGCTTGCATGGGTGATACACAATAGGCTGCGTGTTGCAATGAAGATGCCTATCCGATTTGACAGGTATATCAATTATGCGGATGTCGCCAACGATTCGGCGTTGAAAAGGCCAAACTACCTCATCGGCGACCCGATCCATCGAAGGCTTTCTCCAAAGGGCGCTCAACCTTATGATGCGTACGGTCCGTTTGATAACCGCTAAGTGGTTCAGATGAAGATCTTCGTCCTTGGGACACGTGGGTTCCCTAATGTACAGGGGGGCGTTGAGAAGCATTGCGAAGAACTATACCCGAGACTCGCGGCTCAGGGCTTCGACGTCACCATTGCGACAAGAAAACCCTATTTCACAAACGACCAGAGACTCAATACTTGGAAGTCTGTCAAGTTCATGCACATCTGGTGTCCTAGAAGAAAGGGACTAGAAGCAGCCGTTCATAGTGTTTTGGCCCTAGTCGTTGCATTTTTTAACCGTGCTCAAATAGTTCATTTTCACACAATAGGCCCCGCGTTGCTCATTCCGATCGCGCGCGCTCTTGGACTAAAAACAGTTCTGACCCATCATGGGGCAGATTACAGGCGGCAGAAGTGGGGCCCAATAGCGAAACAAATACTGGTCTTTGGCGAATACCTTGGAGTGAACTCGGCCCACACAACCATCGCAATTACTGAGACAATCAGACACGACTTAAAGGAAAAGTTCCCCGACCGCTCAATCTGCCTCATCGGTAATGGAACTGGCGAACCTCTTCGAGTCTCATCGGGCGCCATGCACGAAAAATACGCGCTCCATTCGCGAGGTTATGTGTTCGCCGCCTGCCGACTCGTTCCGGAAAAAGGCCTTCATGACCTCATTGCAGCATATGCGGGCATAACAAAACATACTTTCCAGCTCGTCATCGCTGGGGATGCTGACCATGATTCGCAATACAGTCGCTCATTGAAATCAAGGGCACGGACTGCTCGTGTAATACTGACTGGAAACGTCTTTGGCAGGGACCTAGCAGAGTTATATACTAATGCAGGTTTGTTCGTGCTCCCGTCTTATCACGAAGGCTCGCCGATTGCCCTTTTAGAAGCATTGAGTTACGATCTGCCAGTGCTCGTCAGTGACATACCACCCCACCGGGAATTCCAACTTTCAGCAAATCGGTACTTTGCCCCAGGGGACATCGACCACCTCCGCACTGGTATGCTAGAACTTCTAGCGGCAGGCGTCGGCTCAACCGAGCATGACAGCTACAGGAAAATGCTAGCCGAGAATCATAACTGGAATACCATAACAAATGCAACTGCGGCTGTCTATCGCAGAATTTGGGATAGAAAATAGACGATGATGTCCTTTCAGTTAAGCCATCCGGGATAATGGCCATTGGTGACTCGATTCAATTGCAAGTGACTGACGAGCGATATCCGCACCTATGTTTGAACTCCGAGTGGACTTGCGAGACACGCCATGGGTGTCCCGACAAGGAATGGGACACGTTTGTCGCGTCGATTACGGGCGGGCATTATTCACAATCGAGTGTATGGGCGGCAGCGAAGGCTTCTTTGGGGTGGTCTTCTGTGCGACTTGTCGTCAACCGAAACAAGCATATCATAGCGGGCGCACAGGTGCTTGTGCGAGAATTCTTGGGCTCACTAAGGATCGCTCACGTCCTTCAGGGGCCGGTGCTGGCATCAAACGACAGTGCATTATTTAAGTTCACACTTGACCATCTAATAGGATTGATGCACACAAGGCATATCCAATACCTTGCTTTGCGGCCTCCTTGTACTTGTACTTTTGTAGAAATGCTAAGACAATGGGGATTCCAGCACGGTACTATTTTGTCCAGCCGCCGTGCAACTCTCGTAGTGGATCTTTCGCAAGATTACCTGTATCTGTTACACAATATGCGAAGGGCCACGCGGTCCGACATTCGGCTCGCGGAATATCGAGGTGTCGTGATTCGCGAGGGAAAGGAATCCGATATCCCCATGTTTCATGAATTGATGAAATCAACTGGTAGGAGAAAACATTTTAGTATTCCACCTGCGTCGTATTTTTACGATTTGTGGAGATCCCTTTACAGTTCAAGGAATGTCAAGCTTTTTATTGCGGAATACCAAGGGGAGCCATTAGCCGGCTTGCTGACGATTCTATTTGGAACTACTGTTGTCGCAAAAATGCATGGTTGGATTGGGTCTAAGAAGTGGCTCAATCCAAATGAGCTCCTATTTTGGAGCGCGATGAAATGGTCAAAAGAAAACGGCTTTGCGAGCTTTGACCTTGATGGAATCGATGAGACTGGTGCCCGGGCATTGCTCGGTGGGAAATCGCTTCCTTCGTCTGTTGTAAGGTCTGGAAATCGTTTTAAAATTGGTTTTGGCGGGAGTCCGGTGCTATTCCAACCTACATTTGAATATGTGCCGAGTCGAGCACTGGCTCTGGCATTGCGCGCCAGCAAGGTATTCGGCACGACAATTGTCAACAAATTGTCGAACCGGTTAATCCCTTGGAGGTAAGCTAAACTTGAATGCCTGCATAATATGATTCACGCATCCACACAACAATGGCGACATGGAGTCGAGAGACCGAGACAATCTCTGCTTCGACGAAATTGGCGTCCATTCTATATTCTCGTGACCATCGCAATCGATGGCACTTCGGTCGTTATGGCTGGGATTACAGCGTACGCGGTCAGACAGATGCTTGTGACGTTGCCGCTGATGACGATCACCAGGGTAATGGAGATCACTCTTGCTTCTGCAGCCACCGTGATAATTGCTGGACTACTTACAGGTCTATACCGTTCAGCTTACCGAATATCATTCACGGAACAATATCGTGAGGCCGGGAAATCGTTCGCATACTCAGCTTTCACAATTGTTTTGGGGTTGTACCTATTGCTTGGCGCGGAGCTCCCACCTCGATTTACCTGCCTTTTGTTATTCCTGATTCCGATCTTTTTCATCGCTGGAAGAACTGCAATCAATGGCACAAATCTCTATTTGCAGCGAAAGGGGTATGGTCGGCACAATAGCATGATTGTCAACTGGGATGGGTATGAATTGAATCTTCCTGAGCGTTTCGCAGTGTTCCCGGAGCTTGGCTACAGCGTTCGGGCATTTGCGTGCTCGGCAAGTGGCAGTAGACCATGTGAACCACGCACATGTACACTACAGAGAGAGTTTGCTCAACTACGATTGTTCCGTAAAGAACCAAGAAAAGAAACGCTTCCGTGCTACGGATTGGATGATCTCGAGAAGGGAATCGAGGAGGAACAAATTGAACGTCTTTTCGTTCCTCTGGTAAAACCAGTAACAGATGGGTTCTCGGAGATTGTTCGGGTGTGCATGGAAAAAAAGGTCAAGCTGAAGGTAGTTTCGCATGCATCGGAAGAGTTGCTTCGATTTTCAAAGGTAAAAGATATTGCCGGTATAAGTCTTTATTCACCACCCAAGCTTATGACAAACCGGCTCAAGGCGCGCGGTAAGCGGATTTTCGATGTATGTGGGACACTTCTTCTGCTGGCCATTTTTTCGCCGCTCTTTGCCCTTGTAACACTCGCAATTCTGATTGAGGATGGTCGTCCGGTGTTCTTCCATCAACGCCGGGCATCCCAGAAGGGGGGCAGAGCCTTTGATTTCCTGAAGTTTCGAAGTATGACCAAAGACGCCGAGACAAGGCAAAAGACTTTGAACGGCCTTAATCAGACAGAGGGCGGATTGTTCTTGCTAAGGAAAGACCCGAGAGTGACAAAAGTAGGTCGCTGGATTCGGACATTTAGCCTTGATGAACTCCCGCAGCTTTTGAATGTAATCAGGGGCGATATGAGCCTGGTCGGGCCGCGCCCGCTGTCGATGATGGATCTCGATAACGCTTCGCCGGATAACGATTTTGCCGGCTATTACTACTTACGCGATAATACGCGCCCCGGGATTACAGGTCTGTGGCAGATTTGCGGTCGAAGGGAAGTTCCGTTCCGGGAGATGATGCTTCTGGACTTGTACTACATCGAGAATCAGTCGATCATATTTGATCTGGAGATTCTTTTTGCTACCATTCCAGTGGTTCTCTTCGGAAAGGGTGCTTACTAGTGCCTCTCCAACTAATATTTGCTATTTATAATCCTGGTTCGTATTTTTGCCATGACCTCATGTGGAGGAGCCATGGCACGACCCACGAAGGTGTTCTTGCGGAAGCTTCGTAAGAGTGAGAAAGATCTGCTCAGGGTGAAGCTCCGCGATAAGACAGTGTCCGCCCGGATCTACGAACGGTACCGGGTCATTGATATCGCCCAGCAGGGGTTTTCGGTTCCCGAGATCGCTGAACGCTCGGGGATGTTCGTCACCAGTATTTACGATTGGATCCAGTACTTTAATAAGCATGGATTCCGCGGCTTTGATGATCCGCCAAACCCTGAGGGTCGGCCGTCACTTTTGACAGGTCCGCAGATCCGCGAGATGGTCAAGATCGCACTCTCCCGGCCGGCCGATCTCGGGTTGCCCTATACACACTGGTCAGTCGCTAAACTCCGGGCCTATCTCATCAAAAAGGGTCTGTTCCCCAACTACACCGATGAGTGGATCAGACGCCTGTTGAGACGAGAGGGCGTCACCCTGCAACGCACGAAGACCTGGAAGGAATCTCCTGACCCGGACTTCGAGGTAAAAAAAACCGCATTCTGAAACTCTATGGTAAGGCTGTTCCAGGATCGCATGTTGTCTGCTATGATGAGTTCGGGCCCATGGAGCTACGCCCCATCGCCGGCGTCTGCCTCGCACGAAAAGGCCATCCCCAGCGTGTGCGGGCCACTTACCACAAAAAAGCCGGAATCGAGCAGCTACTCGCTTTCTATGATGTCCACGGCGACGTCCTCGAAGGGGTCATCCACAAGCGCAAGACATCAAAAGACATTCTCCAGGCTTGGCGACGCCTTCGCAAATGCTACCCGAGCAAAGAGCGCATCAATCTCATTATGGACAACCTGAGCTCTCACTACCACAAATCGCTCACGAAGTTCGCTCGAGAGCACAGGATCACCCTGGTGCCGACACCAACGTACGCAAGCTGGCTCAACCTAATCGAGGCGCAATTTACTGCGCTCAAGAGCTTCTGTTTGTCAAACTCTGATGACTTGGATCATCGCGAACGACGATCCCGGATCTACCGATATCTAACAGCTCGTAATAGAGAGAAAGCCAAACCCCGTTGCGGTCTCTTTATTTATAGGCGATATTAGTTGGAGTAGCACTAGCTCCACGAGCCATTTGAATGGTGAATCTCTGCCAATGTCGCGAAAGTGACTACTCTTTGAAATTCTACGGCTAGAAGACCCCCGATATAGCCGAGGCGGTAATAAATGCAGCAAACAGAACTACCGCCGCGTCGGCCGGATTGAATCTGGTTCGGCGGAAGGGGGTTCGGGGTGCTGAAGGGACGTAACACCTGGATTCCATCGCTTCTGCAAGCGCGTCGGCATCCCGCATGGCCGAGCCGAAGAGCGGAATTGCGGCGCCTGCAACACGCCCGAGAGCTCCCCTGATCCCGGGAGTGTCTTTCTCCCCCCGGGCCCGCCGGGCGATGGTTACGCGGCGGGCGCTTTCAACAAAGAGCGGCAGATATGCGAGTGCGATGGTTCCTGCGGCAAGGATCGGACGTCCTCTCTTCGATGTCCACCTCTCGGCGGAATCCTGCAGATCCTCAATCCGGTTCGTCGCTACAAGGAGGAGCGCCCCCCAGAGTACTATCGAGAGGCGGACCGCCTGCTCCACGCCCTTCGCGAGTCCCTCTTCCGTCAGATAAAGCCCCCCCGTTTCAAGAACCACCCGCCCCCCGGTGGTAACCGCGTTGATGAAGACGATGAGTCCGAAGAAAAGGAGTGCCCGCCTGAGTCGTGCAATTATGATCCGAAGGGGGAGCGACGCTTCTATTGTCCATGTTGCGTATGCGGCCGCGGTGAGCGCGATGTACCAGACGGGCGAATGCCCGAGCGTCCCTGCAGATATGCATCCCACGGTGAGTATCCGGGCTGCGGGATCCCTGAGGATCTTCATATCTGCCGTAACGCCTCTGGTGTATTGTCTGAACCTACTTTAGATAGACCATCTTCCGGGTCTGTGTGAAACTCCCTGCCCGTACAGTGTAGAAGTACACGCCAGACGCAACTCCGCCGCTCCGCGCCGACCCCCCGTCGAACCGGACCTCGTACGTTCCCGCCGGCTCTACTTCGTTTACAAGCCGCGTCACCTCGCGGCCGGTGATATCGTAGACAATAAGAGAAACAGGTCCCGCCTGCGGGAGATCGTACCTGATGACCGTCGAAGGATTGAACGGGTTGGGATAGTTCTGAGCGACTGCGTACTTCGTCGGTACTGAAGAGCCCTCCTGCGCCGAGGAGAACCCCCGCCCGGTCTCTTTGAGTATGAGCCGCGAGACGACCGCGCTCCCCGCATCAAGTGTGTTTACGCTTATCAGAACCTCGCCCGATGTATACACCGACGCAGGGACATTCAAAAACCCGGTGGCCGTGACTGTCGTTCCTACGGAAACGCCTTCTTGGAGTTTCATTCCCCCCGCAGTGAGATCCTGAACGCGTGGTGCACCGTCGGGAGGGGCGACGTATTCAGCATATACGGCGTACGATCCGGTGGGATTGAGCCCTGTGAACTTGTATTGCACTGACTGCGGATCCTGGCTGACGCTCTGCGAACCCCAGTGAAGTGGGGTGCCGCGTGTCAGCTGCGGTTCGTCAACTCCGCCTTTCTCCTCATAATAAAGAGGGAGCGTCCATTCGGCTGAAGCCGTCGTAGTCTGACCCCTGTATGGATCGGTCGCAATGAGGTCATACCTGTATTCCCCGGGAGGGACGAGGTTCCCGGCGTCGTTTCTCCTGTCCCACGTGAGCTGCTTCTGGCCGGATACCATTCCGGACGGGGTTATCGATTTCACGATATCCCCTGAGGCGTCGGTGATGCTGGCCCCCACTGTGCCGAATCCGGTCAGTGTGAATATCCCGGTGATGACGCTTGCATTCTGATCCGTCGTAAACTGCACGTCCTTCAGCCCGAGGCCGAGCGTCCTCCTCCTGGCGCCGCTCTGGGGTGTCCACTGCTCGACAGCAAAGAGCTGGTCGAATCCCGCCCAGGTGGTCCCCTGCCCGTCGACGGTGATCAGACCGAACGGGATGTTGACTGCGGCGAGCGCGGCATACATGTCGCTCCCCCCCTCCTGGTCGAGGAGTTCGAGTGACGATGTCAGTTTCAGAAGCCGTGACGCCGTGTTGTCGGTGACGTACACATCGCCGAAATGGTCGACGGCGATCGACGTGAAATAGGAGTCGTACCCTCCGCGGTATTCCGCGATGGATGTGAGCTTCGTCCCGTCGTCCTCCAGCACCCTCAGCCTCTTGGCGACCTTGTCCACGACGTATATGAATCCGTTGTTCGTTCCGTTCCACCTGCCTACTGCGAGCGCTGTTGGCGAGTCGAATCCGCTGAATGACGTGACGAGCGTTCCCCCCGTCGCGCTGAGCGAATACTTCAACACAGTCCCTTTCGCGGCGTCAGCAACGTACAGGATGTCATCTGACGGGTCGAGCGGCGTCCCGTTGTCGCTCAACGCCACGGCCGAGGGTGCTTTCGCCCCCCCGATGGAGAACAGTGGCCGCAACTGTGCATTGCTTCCGTCCCCGTCGAGCCGGAGGACCGTCACCTGCTGGCGCCCGGACTCTCCGACAAAAACCCTCCCCGAGGGGTCCACGGCGATCGAAGTGGGGCCCTGAACGTCGGTGTAGCTCTTTATCCATGCGTTCATGTTCCCGTAGACAATCCTGTTCCATGTCGGATCCACGACGAACTGCACGTACGTCGCGCTGACGAACGGGGCGCTCTGCATGTAATGCGCGGTGTAGTAGGATGCCGTCGGTCCGGGAGTGCTGAAGAGCGACCGCCCGAGCTTCGACTCAGTCCAGGTTCGCGTGAGCCTGTCGATCCCCTGGTCTGCGCTTACCGGTGTTTCGATGAACGTGCTTCCCGTTGAAAATCCCTCGGTCTGTCCGGTGATCGAGGCGGAGGCGCTGGAAATTGTCGCCGCGGGGAGGACGCCGGAGACCGCATGCCACCCTCCGTCCTGCCGCGCAAAACTGACCGTCCCGGTTCCGGAAAATACCGCGGTCGCGGCGTCTCCGCTGACAGATATCGCCCCCCTCCCCGTCCCGGCGGTGCCCGTAACGCGTATGTCGCCCACCGACCGGGCGTTCAGTCTCATGATCTTCCCTGCCGGGCTCCCGGTCCCCGCGCTCCTCAGCCCGTCCACGAGGTACTCGATCTGCGCCCGGTCAGGCACGCGCGCCCAGTGCGCCCCCAGGTCTTCCGGGCTCTTTGATCCGCTTCCGCTGGCGCCGCAGAACATCGCCGCTGCAAGAACCACTCCCCACACGGATACATTTTTTTTCATATGCTCCTCCCCCTGTTCCGCCCTGCGTCTGTTCATATGGAAAATTTGATTGCGAATTGGACGATATCAGCAGAGAAATCGAGCGTGTTGAAATACCGGAAATAAGTAAGCTCGACCGACGAGTTCTCGAGAAACTCCAGGTCTGATCCCGGTTTGCCGAAGGCCCGTAGCATGAGATTGAGGCTGAGCCCGAAATTGTTGGAGGAGAACGGGGTCAGCTTGTAATCCACAGTCCTGTACGCGTCGAGCGTGTAGGCATCACCGATGTACTCGGGCTGGTAGAAATTCGACCCGGTCTGCGAGTAGTACCGGTAATCGACGCTGAACACGAGGTCGTTTGTCACGTATTTGTTCAGCTTCAACTCGGCGGTCGATGATTTGACGGCCCACGTGTCCCAGTAGTACCTGTAGCTCCCGATGAGCGACGCCCGTATCGGCGGGAGAAACTGGCTTATCCTCGCCGTCCCCGCCTTTCGTGTGCGGTGCGATGGGTGCAGCTCGTCCACAAGCACGGTCCCCCCCGCGTCGTCGATCACGTTGACCTGGAGGTACGGATCGCTCAGGAGTCCTTTCAACTGGACGACGTCAAATGCCAGATCGAGATCCGTCGTCGGAGAAAGGACCTGCGTCAGGTCGACCGCGCCGGTAAACACGTATTTGTTCTGGTTGAACACGTCCCCCGACTCGAGGATCTTTCCGACTTTGTCTGAATTGTACTGCCCCCGGAGCGTGAGCGTCGTGTTCTTCTTGAACATGTCGAAGCTTATCGTGCCGACCGCGGAGTTCGAGATGTAGTCCACCTCCTGGCTCCTGTAGAAATTGGCCGCCACCGTCACGTTCTGGCCGAGCCCCTGCTCGATCCCGATGATCACCTGCCCCCGGCTCTTCTCGAACGGCTGGTTCTTGTCGCGCTGGGGCCTGCTCGCCCCGGTCGTTGCAGTAATGGGGGGGACGGTCACGTGGTCGAGCTCGATGTCGATAAGGAACGTCGTCTGCTCGAGGAGCTTCCTCGCCATGTTGAACGAGCTCGTAATCACCTTGTTCGCGTCGCTGTCGGTGAAGTAGTAGTTCGTGAATCCCATCTCACCGTCTCCGGCGAGCGCGGGGACAACCGCCCAGAGGGCCGTCAGGGGGAGTATGGCGATCGCGGTCCCGCGTATGAGCGTTCTGCGGTTCATCATTTTGCGCACCCGCATCCGCCGCCGATCCCCCCTGCGCCGCCGATGCTCCCTTCGCGGGAGCTGAAGAACTTCTGGGCCAGCGTCTGTTTCGAGAAATGATCCTCCCGCTCCATGATCGGGTCGGCGAGGTACCCCCGCTCGCTGGCCTTCACCGCCACGCAGCCCTGGATCGCCGTGCCCGAGGCCAGGATGAGGAGTGCCAGAAGCATGTTCCGTCGAGCGATCGTCATTGTCTCAGGCTCCCTGAGTTCAGAGTGATTTCAGTGCACAACCGTGTTCGAATACTGGGCCCCCATATCCGCCCATTCGATGATCGTCAGGAGATCCCTGTTGGAAGTGATGAAGGGATCGATCCTGTTGTACTGGTCCTTCGTCCAGATTGCGCTGTGATCGTAGCTGAGCGGCCGGAAATCCGGGCTGGCGGAATTGTTCAACTGCGAGTTGAACATCACCCACAGGAGCGGGCTGACACGTGCTCCGTACTGGCTCACGTACGTCATCAGGTTGTTGGATTTGGTCCGGTACCTGTCCACGTTCGTCAGCGTATCATAGACGGAGGTCATCCCGTCGTCCGTCTGGCTGTTGACCGGTGGAGGAAGAAGGTCCTGCGCCTGGAGCTGGAGCGACAGTCCGCCGGCGGGAGTCGCCCCCCCGTGGCAGGAGACGCACCGCGTGTTCAGGGCGTTCTGCACGGTGTTCGTGCGCGACGTGTTGCTCCTGTCGAAGAAATCGACGGTGTCGGTTCGTGCGGCCGGGCTCGCCTGGACGTTATTGGCGTTATTGAATCCCGCGTTGTACGTCCTGGCAAGGGCGGTGTTGTAGACCTGCAGCGAAGAGGTCACCTGGAGGTCCGTGATGACCTTGTCCCTGTCATGAGAGTCGTGGCATCCCGTGCAGAGCCTGTGCTCCCCCGGCATCACCTGTATCCAGCTGAGCTGGTTGACGAGCATGACGCCGTGCTCGTCGAGCGTCTGCACGTGCATGGGCATGTTTGCGGGGACCTCGATCGAGAATGATCCGTCCGCCATTATCGGGGCGTACCCCAGGAGCCGCTGTTTTTCGAAGTTGGTTTGCCCGATCGGTCCCCCCCGCTTGTTCCCGTTGCTCGGGAGCGGGACGGCCTGGAGGGCTCTGACGTATTTCGCCTGCCCGAGCGTACCGTCGGCGTTGACGTAATTCGGGTCGGGACGCAGGTGGCCGTCCGTCGTGGACCGGTCGTAGACGTTCCCGTCGAAGAACATCCCCGTCGTCGCGTTTGTGGTGAGCCCCGCCGTCACGTTCGGGTCGGGCGGGTACATGAACGGGGCCGTGTGTGCGGCGAGGACGACAGGGTGAAGCTCATTGTACGCGGGGTCATTGTAGATCAAGCGCAGGTTTGAGCCGTCCTTGTCCATCACGTAGAGACCGTAGTCCACCTGGTTGGTGTTTGAGCCCGGCTGTACGGGGATCGGCGACATCGAGACAATGATCTTCTCCTGGTTCCCTGCGGGGGAGGACTTGTCGATGATCGGGTACGGCGTTTTGAAAAGCGCGCTTGTCGGCTGGCCGCTGTTGTTGAACGGCGCCGTCGGCGGGGTGATGATCGTCATGTTGTCGTCCGACTTGGAGATGTCGATGATGGCGATCGCGCCCCCCTCGAACGGGGAATTCCGTTCCATCACCGAGCAGACGAGTCCCCCGTCGGAGAGCTCCCGCGGATCGAGATAGGACTGGTCCCCGACCACCTCGGGGGAATGGTTCCCGTACATGACGAACGGGCGGGTCCCGTCCGGGTTGATGACGAACAGGGGGAACTTGTTGGGGTCTCCCAGGTGCTCCCAGCGGCTGTAGATGATCTTGCCGCTGGAATGGACCATGGGCGTCCTGTCGAAGCTCTGGTTGAACGAGATCTCCCGGATGTTGACAAGGCGGCCGTCCGGTCCCCTGTCGCCGATGGTGAGCTGCGGTGAGGTGCGCCGTTCGTATTCATCGGCGATCTGCGAGCGCGTGGAGGTGAACAGGATCTGCCCGTTCGGGAGGTACGCAGGGGTCATGTCGTCGCCTACCGTCTGGTCGGTGAGCGTTATGAGCCCGCTCCCGTCGGCGTTCATTTCATACAGGTGCCAGCGTGAGCTCCTGTTCTGCCGCATCGAGAAGAGTATGTGCAGCCCGTCGTAGGAGATCTCGGGGTCCGCCGCATGTCCGAAATAGGCCGGGTTGGTCTGTCCCGCCTGCGTGTACTGCGCGGTCAGGTTCGTCAGCGTCCCCTGCGGTGAAATGGGGCTCAGGACGTAGATGTCGGTCCCGGGATAATAGTTGTCCGCGTTGCTCGAGGCGACGACGCTGTGGTCGTTCGTCTGGCTGTTCTCTTTCACGAAGACAAGCGCGGGTTGTCCGGATTTCTGTATGATGTCGTCCGGCGGCGATGATCCGCAGGAGACGAGTGCGAGCGCAGGGACCGTCAGGGCGGCCCGGCGGAGCGCCCTTGAGAACGGTGTTATGCGTGTCCCCATATCCCCCTCCTCCTTGTGAGAATCCCCTTAGAAGTAGATCTGCAGCCCCAGCGTGGCGACGATGTTGTGGACGATAAACGGGTCGCTGTTGTTGATCTGCTGTGAGAATATCTGATCGCACACGTCGTAACGGAACCCGAGAGAATTGGACCCCAGGAAGCCCGGGAGATGGATCCTCTTCCCGAGGCCGATCACCCCTGCGAAATGGGTCTCTTCCCCCTCCTTGACCCCCCCGACGCCGAACGTGAAGAAGGGGAGGGATCCCCCCGGCGCGTAATCATAGGCGAACGAAAACTCGTACGTCACGAGGTTGTTGCTTGTGAATATCGCCGCCTTCGTCACCGTGCCGATGACGTTGGACTGCACCGAACCGACCCCGAGCGACGCTTCCACGAAGCAGCGCCCCCCCATGAGGAAATAGTCGTACCGTCCGTTCGTGTAGAAGTTGGTGCCGAATCCGCTTGCGGCGTACAGGCCGCCGCTCAGGCTGATGCTCTGGGTCGGCTCGAATTTCTGCTGCGCGTGCGCTGCTTCCGGGCCCTGGATGAAGAGGAAGAGGATGGCTCCGGTGACGAGAGATTTCATCGTGATTTCCCGGTGTTATGCTTAGTGAAAGAGAAACGTCGCGCCGATGCTTACTTCCTGGAAGAACAGGAGATCGTTCTTCAGCCCGCGTGAATCGCTTATGCTCGTGAAGTATTGTTTCGCCTCCAGGCGCACGCCGAAGGCGCGTGAGATGAAGTAACGCGCCCCGCCGCCGAAGTTGATCCCCAGCGTCGAAACGGTTTCCGCCCCGAGCGAATTGACGGGCACCGTCAGGAAGAGTCCCGCGCCGACGGCGCCGTAGGGGATAAGGCGCCCGTGCGTCGCGAGGTTGAGGACCGCGTTTATTGATATCGGGTAGAGGTTCGCGGTCCTTCCGATCACCTGCTCTCCTGCGAGCTCGAGGCTGAACGAGCTGTACGTCATGAGCATGTTCAGGCCGAACGTGCCGCTCCCCCCCATCATCCCCGTGTGCGGGGCCACTTCGAAAAGGACCGACTCGTTCAGATCGATGAGCGGAGCGCCCGCCGTGTCCGGTGCCGCCGGCTTCGCGGGTACCCCCTGCGCGCGGAGCGGCCCTGCGCCGGCGGCGATGAGTGCCGCCGCGAGAAGGAGAAGACGCATGTTAGAGTATGCCGACACGGAGACCTCCTGCGAACGAGAAATCGACCTGCGAGGAAAGTGGGGAGAACAGCCGGGCCGACGGGTGGACCACGACGCTTACTGCGGCTGAGAGCGGGATCTCTCCGGTGAGTCCCGGCTCGATGAATCCCCGGGCGACCGATCTCCCGGGTATCGTCACGGATCCGAACGCTCCGAGCGAGACGCTCTGCGCGTCAAGCGTGCCGGAAATCCTCCCGCCGCCGATTGTCGCCGACACCCCGGCGCCCGGGCGTCCCATGAGGAGGAATTCGACTGAGGCCTCCAGCGCGAAGAGTCTTGCGTTGAAGCTCTGCGATCCGCCCACAGCGTCAAACGTCAGCGTCCGCCGGCCGAATGCGACCTCGGCGGAAATCGAAATCGACTGAGTTATGCAAATCCCGGCGCCCGCGCCGAAATCCATCCCGTAATCAAAGCCGGGTGTATGAAAATTGTCGTAAGAAAGGAGGGGAGAGATATAGAATGTCCGGTCCTGGCCGTAGAGCAGGCCGGAGGAGGTGAGGGCGGAGAGGAGGATGAATAAAAACCTGGCGCGCATCTGGTTGTGTCCCCGACGTCCGTTTCAATCATGAAGCGGCAAAGAACAGTGTTCGCGGAGCCGAGGATTACTTATAAAGGCCCGTTCGATCCGCCCTGATAATATATGAATTGAGCGATTTTAAAGTCAAGCAAAAATCTGCGAGTTACACATATTTTGCCATTATCATCGCCTGAGAGGCGGAATTTGTGATACTAATCACAAACTAATCTGACTGCCGTGCACACTCTAAACAGCTTCTTCCAATCAGGATTGGCAGGATTCTCACGCTCACTCGTACTAAATGAGTAAACATTACCTTCTTATTACCAGACATAGTCGCAGGTTTTCGCTACAAAGTCCCGCGAAAATGGTCTCGTTGCAATTCCGGCGAGTATACGTTAGATTAATGAATCAGGTTCACTGTGGCGGGAATTCTAAGGAGAAGAACGAGATTTGAAAAGATATGAAGTGTGGTACCTGTTTCCTGTATTTCTCTGGATGCTTCTTATTTTTATAAGCAGCTCTATCCCAGCCGACGATTTCCCGCAGGTGGAATTCTGGGGGTGGGCGAAACTCATTCACCTCATTTATTACGGCGTCCTCTGTTTCCTGGTGCAGCGGGCTGTGAGCAACCAGGCCCGCTATCCTCTTCTTGCTCGTCACTCCTATATTTTCGGCATTGTCTCTGCTGTTCTCTACGGCGCCTCGGACGAGATACATCAGCTTTCGACCCCCGGAAGGCACGGCCAGTTTACGGACGTCCTGATCGACGCGGCGGGGGCCTCGCTATTCCTTCTCGGATACTGGGCGTACCGTTCGTTCAGGCCGGGGAGAACGGAGGGAGCGGGGGGAAGTTAGCGGGTCTTATCGTTGATGCAGCGTTATCGTGTGATTCCCCGGAGGCGCCAGGACGACGCACCCTTCCGGGGAATCGCATGTCGGGAGCGCCGCCGGCATGCCGTCGATTTCGATTATCCCCGGTTTCGTGTCGAATTCCATCGCGCAGCGTCCGGCCGAATGATAGGCGACGGCGAGCGACCCGGCACTCCGCGTCGCCCCCTCGAGTTCCCCCGAAAGTGAGAGAAGCCGCATCCCCCCCGCATCCACTCCGGACTCGATCCTGACGACGTGTTTCCCGCGCGGGACCGTTACATCCGAATCACCCCTTGCCGGCCATTCCACGCCGTCCAGCGTCACATTGTTTATCCCCGCGTCGCTCCTGAGCGTCACCGTGTACGGTGCGTCGACGGTGTACGACCCGGGCTCCTCCTTCACGTTCCCCGCGGCCGCCAGGGCGAACGGGAGGAGCTGCCACTCCTTCGCATAGACGCTCGACTCGCAGTAAAAGCATATCCGGCCCGTGTCTGCCGAGGCATAGCGCGCGAGCTGGAGAAACTCCGTTCCGGCAGGCTGTTCCGTGGCGAACGCATCCTTCCTGTCGTCCCCGAGCGGGACGACGTTGACGTCGATCATGAACGGTTTTCCTTCCAGGAGCCTCCGGTACCAGGAGCGCATCCCGGTATACCTGTCGGGCGGCCGGCTCCACTCCGTGTACGGGTCCTCGACGTCAAGTGTGAGCGAGAATTCCTTCGTCACAGCCACCGTTTCGTTCATGTCGAAGCCGAGGAGCCTGTCGAATTCGGGATGCACCGTGTTATCCACTATCGTCAGCATCAACTCCCGGGATCTCTTTTTTTCCCTGTCTGCGTTCCTGAGCTCGGCGAAGAGGCGCCGTTCGGCGTCATAATTCACCCCCGTCCGGTACCTGTAAAACGCCGCAATTCCCGAGGAGTCTCTCCTCCAGAAATGGCGTGAATGCGGTTCGAACAGCTCCAGGGGGTCAAACCCGCTCTTTGCGGAAAACCCCTTCCGGCCGGTCTCTGTGAACCCGGTGAAAAACTCCGGCATCGCGGGGCCTTCGAGCGCCTCGCGCCCTGCACCGGTCAACGTGAATTCCGCGACGTCGACGCCGTCCCAGTCCAGATCAAGAAGTTCCCCCAGCTCTTTTAATGCTGCCGCCATGCAGGCCGGATTCTGAAGGTCCATAAGATAGAGGAAATCAAGGTGAGCATCCTTCAGGAGTGCGTTCTTCTGACGCCACTCCGGATGGACGTCCCAGAAATCCTTCCCGATGTACGGCCATTCGAGCCACGCGTAGGCAAGGAGTCCGTGTCGGTGAAGTGCTCCGATGAATCCTCCGTAGTCACAGGGGGATGACCCCCGGACGTACCATGCCGCGATGTGGACCGTGCTGATCCCCCAGGACCTCCAGAGCCCTGCAAGCTCGTCGGCGGAACGCCCTACCCTGTACCCCGGATCGAAATATGCGTCGGCCCCCCGACGTGTGAGGAGCGGGCGGCACCCCAGCACCTGCGTGAGGACCGTGGGGAGCGTGGGAAAGCGGGTGTACCCCATCGCGGTGTGCGGATCGACAAGGGGGGCGAAGAAAATGCATACACCTTTTCCGAAATTCATCCTGACGGCGAGCGCGCGGCCCCGCCGCTTGTCAATATAGAGGGGGGCAGCACTCCTGAGGGGATACGCCTCGACCGCGGGAGCGGTCTGTCGGCCGGGCCAGACAATCGGCAATTCCGGGCGCGTCAGATCGGTCACCTCATCTACCGGCCCTCCCCGCCCGGTGCGTATCCCGAGAGCGGCCGCGAGCGGACTCTCGCCGTCCGTGAGGAGCGCCATCCCCTCTGAAAGACGTGCGATGATCTCCCGTGTCTCTTCACTGGCGAGCCGTGCCGCGGAGGCGTGAGGGACGATAAGAACTGTGCCGCTTCCGGGCGATTCCCGCGCAATTTCATCTGATGGGATCCTCTCCGGATGAAGCCCGAGCGAGCTGAGCACCGCGTCGAGCGAGAGCTGGTCGAGCGAATCCTCTCCCCGGGCGCTCGTGTTCCATACGATGACTGCGCGGTG